>OMGH01000107.1_pt1 | contig 71566 bp, 65 predicted proteins | sample 1645841 | NCBI WGS metagenome assembly OMGH01 (sample SAMN00849584, study PRJEB25192) | human gut metagenome
CTAAAGAGCTAACCAATAAATTAAATAATGAAAAGGAGAATTTTAGTATGTTAGAAGAAGTAATAAGGAAAGAATTTTTTGAAAATAGAAAACGAGGAATGAAAGATGGAAAAGTGCAAGAAAGAAGAAAAACAATAAATAGAATGAGCAGACTAGGCTTTGATGTAAAACAAATATCAGAAATATTAGGAATATCAGATGCAGAAGTAAATAGAATGTTAATCAAAAAATTAAATTAATTAATAAGATAATAAGAGCTATTCACATTTAGATTATATCTACACTTTTTTACTACAATATTGACAAAATAGCAGATATTAAGTATATTGTTATTATAATAATAAAAAGGATGCCAAAAATGAAAAAAATATTTAATAACAAAAAAGTACTAACAACAATACTAATAATAGCTATTATTCTACTTATAATTATAACAGGAATAATTATAAAAATAGCAAGTGGTAGAAAAGTACAAACAATAATAAATGAGAAAAGCGTTGAAACTGGTGCAACAGGAAATGAGATGGTAGTTGAACTAAATGAAAATGAGGTACCAGATATAAATGAACTAGCCAATGAAACAAATGATAAAATAAATGAGATTACTAATGAAGTAACAGATGAGAAAAGTAAAAATACAACTAAGCAAAATAACGCAAATGGAGCTAAATATAAGATAGAAATTAATTGCCAGCAAAATGTAGTAAACATATATGAAAAAGACAGTAATGGTGAGTATACAAAATGTGTAAAAGCAATGTTATGCTCAATCGGAAAAGCAACACCAAGAAGTGGAACATACACGTTAACCAACTATGGAAGATGGAAATGGCTTGGATTATTTGGAAACGTATATGGACAATATGCAACTCAAATAAAAGGAAATATATTATTCCATTCAGTGCCATATACTGAAAAATATAATAAAGGCTCACTAGAATATTGGGAATATGACAAACTAGGAACAAATGCTTCACTAGGATGCATACGTTTAACTGTAAAGAATGCAAAATGGATATATGATAATTGCAAAGCGGGAACAAAAGTAACTTTTTACAGTGATAGCAATCCAGGACCACTTGGAAAACCTACAGAATCAAAAATATCAGGAAATGAAAAATGTAGAAACTGGGATCCAACAGACCCAGATTCAGCTAGTCCATGGAATAAGAAACAAGAAGAAAGTCCTAAGCCTAGTCAAGAACCAAAAGAACCAAATGTTATAGAAAATAATACAGTGCAGAATACAATAATTGAAAATAATGTAACAAATACAATTCAAAATGACATTTATGAAACTGATAATAAAACAATTGAGAATACGGAAAAAGTTAATGAAACAGAAAACACTACAAGCACGGTTTAATGCTGGTAGTGTTTTTTATTATTAATATGAAACCTTTTCTAAACTAATATCTATAAATTTAGCAAGACGATCAATCCATTTTGAAAATAATTTATCATAAATCCATTTTCTTAAAAGTTCTATGATAGTACAAGCAATATATACAAATCCAATAATACATAAACTAATAGGAACAATAGCTACAGTATGTGTAAACTGAGAAACATTGAATAAAATAGTCCACAATAAGACTCTAATAAAAGACTCCTCATGAATTAGATATACGCCAAAAGTAGCAGATGCTATTAAATTTATGAAAGCATTATATTTCAAACTAATCTTAGTAAAACCTAAGAATATAAAAATAGCAATCAACAACATAGGCAAAGTATAAATTTTATACAAATATGTTGGAGAATATGGAATATTTTCAAAATAATATGCCATAAAATCCAATGCGACATTAATTAAATATGTTCCAAGAGCTATTAATAAAGCAATAAAAACATAATACTTAGGAGAATGCTTCAAATTTAAAGGATGCAATCTAAAATATCCACCTATAGAATACACGAAAATAAGCACTATAAAATTATTTCCAGCCGGATTAACATTTAAAAAAGTTGGAATCAAGCAAAAGCATATAGCCTCTAAAATAATAAACTTCTTATATGTTTTTACATCCAAACTATTCAAAAATTTGTTTAAAAATGGAGAAAACAAATACAAAAAGAAGTATGCAGTGGCAAACCACCAAAAAGAAAATGAGATTGGAAATAAGTGCATTGTAAAATTTCTAATGGAAAAATCACCAAATTTTATAACAATTGGAATTAAGTACAAAACAATCGAATATGTAAATACTTGTACCCAGAAAGTGATTATTTTCTTAATATTAAACTTGGTAGAAGTTACAAGAAAATATCCAGTAATAAGTATAAATATATTAGTTCCAACTTTACCCCATAACTGAACAAAATGAATCCAAAACTTACTAAAACCAATATAACTATTTGGAAAATCAAAATTGCTATGTACAGCAAAATGATGAGCAACAATCATTAACATCGAAACTATTCGTAACAATTCAAAATTAGATTGTCTAATATTTTTATTATTCATTTTAAAACTCCTTAAAAAAATATACACACTTATTGTACACTAAGAAAAATAATAAGACAATAGTATATAAATTTAATACAAACTATTGTAAAAAAATAAGTGGAATAGTATAATATTGAAGGAAAACATCGAAAAGATATTAAGAAAGGTCAAAAAACAATGAGAGACGAAAATAAAGCAAAAAGATTTAAAAGAGATGAACAAGATATAGATGAAAATATACAAGAAAATAGCAAAAGAAAAAGAAATAAAACACACAAAGCTTTAAAAATAATTGGAATAATTATACTAATAATAGTAATATTGTGCGTTTGCCTTGCAGGAGCAGGATATTTATACATAAGTAATAAATTAGGAAAACTAAATTATGAGACAATATCAAAAGATGCAAATGACTTAGGAATTAGTTCAGAGAATGCAGACAAGAAATCAGAAATGAGCAAATACCGAAATATTGCATTACTAGGATTAGACTCAAGATATGATACGTACGACGAAGATTATAGAACTGACTGCATAATGATTGCAAGTATAAATCAAGAAAAAAATGAAGCAACTTTATATTCAATATATAGAGATACATATGTTCAAATGACACTTGATGGAACAACAAAATTCGACAAAATAAACCATGCTTATTATAATGGAGTGCAAAATACAATAAAAACAATAAATGAAAATCTTGACTTGAATATATCAGAATATGTAACAGTAGACTTTAATGCAGTATCAGATTTAGTAGACAGTGTTGGAGGAATTGACATAAATATTGATAGTGAAGAAATTCAATACATAAATAATTACATTAAAGATGTAACTAAAGTAACTGGAAAAACAGCAGATAAAATAACAAAGACAGGAGTAAATCATTTAAATGGAGTGCAAGCAGTATCATATTGTAGAATAAGATATACAACTGGAAAAGACTATAAAAGAACAGAGAGAATGAGAACCGTACTAGAAAAAGTATTTGAAAAAGCAAAGAAGAAAAGTATTCCAGAATTAAATTCTATTTTAGACACGATGTTACCAAAAATAAGAACAAATTTAACAGCAATGGATATAACATCATTAATACCAACAATGCTAAATATAACAATAAAAGAATCTTTTGGATGGCCATACAAAACAACAGGAGTATGGATGAGGGGGGATTTCTATGGACCAGCAGCATCACTAGAAAGCAATGTTAAGAAATTACACAAAGAAGTATATGGACAAGAAGACTATGAAGTTCCAGACAACATTAAAGAAATAAGCAATCAAATAATTAAAGAAACTGGAGTAAAAGATGAATTATAAAAATCAATAAATATAAAAGGGGTGAAAGCGTTGGCAAAATCAATTACATTAAGAAGAAACAATGAAAATCAGACACAAAGAATTACTAAAGTTTCACATAGCCCAAGAATGATAATATATCTTATAATAAAAAGAATATTTGATATATTGGTCGGAATTATCGGAACAGCAGTAGTAATACCATTAACAATTGTAATATGGATATTGAGAAAGATTTATAAAGAAGATGATGGACCATTATTTTATGAACAACTTAGAATTGGAAAAGATGGAAAGCGATTCAGATTGTACAAATTTAGATCAATGTGCATGAACGCTGATGAAAAATTACAGTCATATCTAGATGAAAATCCAGAAGCAAAAAAAGAATACAAAAAATATAAAAAACTAAAAAATGATCCAAGAATAACTAAGACAGGACAATTCCTAAGGGCAACAAGTTTAGATGAATTTCCTCAATTTTTCAATGTATTAATTGGAAATATGAGTTTTGTAGGACCAAGACCTTATCTACCAAGAGAAAAAGAGGAAATGACACATTATGAGGACATCGTAAAATGTAAACCAGGAGTAACTGGTTGGTGGCAAGTTAATGGAAGAAGTAATACTGATTTTGAAACAAGAAATGAACAGGATAAAGAATACGAAGAAAAAAGAAGTATTATATTTGACATAAAAATTATGTTTATGACAGTAGCACAAACAATAAAAAGAAAAGGTGCATTTTAGAAAAAAGGAGCAAAGGAAAATGAAAATTGCAGTAGCAGGAACAGGATATGTAGGATTATCATTAGCAACATTATTAAGCCAAAATAACGAAGTAGTTGCATTAGACATTATACCAGAGAAGGTTGAGATGATTAATAATAGAAAATCACCAATACAAGACGAATATATTGAAAAATATTTTAAAGAAAAGAAATTAAATTTAAGAGCAACTTTAGATTATAAAGATGCTTTTGAGGGTGCAGAATTTGTTATAATTAGTACACCAACAAATTATGACGACGAGAAGAATTTCTTTGACACATCAAGTGTAGAAGATATAATCGAAAAAGTAATATCAATGAATGACAAAAATATTACAATGGTTGTAAAATCAACAATTCCAGTTGGTTATATAGAAAATATTAAATACGAATATAATATAGACAATATTTTCTTTTCACCAGAATTTTTAAGAGAAGGAAAAGCACTATATGACAACTTATATCCTTCAAGAATAATTGTTGGAACAAAGAACGAAAAAGGAAAAGAATTTGCTGAATTATTAAAGCAAGCATCTTTAAAAGAAGAAGTACCAGTTCTATATATGAACAGTACTGAGGCAGAAGCTGTTAAACTATTTGCTAATACATATTTAGCACTTAGAGTTGCGTATTTCAATGAACTAGACACATACGCAGATGTAAAGGGACTAAGCACAAAAGACATAATAGAAGGTGTTGGATTAGATCCTAGAATTGGAACTCATTATAATAATCCTTCATTTGGATATGGTGGATATTGCTTACCAAAAGATACAAAACAATTATTAGCAAATTACAAAGATGTACCACAAAATTTAATTGAAGCAATAGTAAAATCAAACAAAACAAGAAAAGAATTTATAACAGAAGAAATATTAAAACTAAAACCACAAGTAGTCGGAATATATAGATTAACAATGAAATCAGGTTCAGACAATTTTAGATCAAGTGCTATACAAGATATAATAAAGAATTTAAAAGCAGAGGATAAAAATATAATTATATACGAGCCAACACTAAAGCAAGAAGAATTTAGTAACTGCAAAGTAGTAAATAACTTAGATGAGTTTAAGAAAGAATCATCTGTTATAATGGCAAATAGACTAGAAGATTGTCTAAAAGATGTAAAAGAAAAAGTATATACAAGAGATTTATTTAGCAAAGACTAAAAATATAAAAAAGAGTTGTAATGAAGTAAATTCAATTATAACTCTTTTTTATTTTAAATTATAAAATTACCATTTTGATAAAAATTTATCAGAGCAACATTTTTCTACTATTTTTGAAATTATATTTGAAACTTTGTTACTAACTGGTGCAAACAATCTTTCAATAGTATGTTTTCTTGTCAATTCAATTATTGTACAAACAACGTAAACTGATAATACAGCCAAAATACTATAAATTATAAGGCTTTTACTATATGTAAAATTTGTCTGATTAAACAAAGTATTCCATAAGAAGTTGCGAACTAGTTCATGATCATGAATCAAATAAACTCCAAATGTTGCAGAAGATACAGTATTGATGACTTTACTGTGTTTTACATTTAAATTCAAGAAACCTATAAACATAAAAACAGAAGCTAATACAATAGGAGCTTTTTCAATTGTATAAAAGAACATAGCGTGGTTTCCTAAAAAAGAAATTTTTAAACCTAAAATATCAAATACAATAGTACTTAAATATGTTAAAGCAAGGCAAATTAAAGAGTAAATTATGTATTTCTTGCCTGAGAAATGTTTATCAGCAAGGTGAATTCTTATATAACCTGCTATCATATATAGATAAATAAACCAGTTTAACTTATTACATTCAACTTTATGAGAAGTAAATGTAGGAATAATGCACCAACAAAATGTTAATAGCAAAATTATTTTTTGATAAGTCTTTTTATCAATACTATATAAGAATTTGTTCAAAAATGGACTAACCAAGTAAAGCATTATATAGGCACTAGCAAACCACCATGTAGAAAATGTGACAGGTAATAAACTTTTTAATACATCCTTGATTGCAAAAGATTGAACGCCAGATATAACAAAGACCAAGTAAATCAAAATAGAATAAGTGAAAACTTGAAACCATAGCTTTACTAATTTATTAATTTTTATTTCTGGAGACTTTACAAGGAAATAACCAGATATAAGAACAAATATGTTAACTCCAAATTTTCCACCTAATTGCATAAATTGAGTCCATAATCTATTGGCTGAGATTGCAGATGATGGAAAATTAAAATTGCCATACCAAGAAAAATGATAAACTACGATTAAAAACATAGCAAGAATACGTAGCAATTCAATGTTTGTTAATCGCTTAGAAGATGATCCCTTAGGGTCAGCTGAGATATTATTCATAATGAATCCCCTTTCAATGTATATTTGATTTAATATTAAATTATAGTAGCAAAATTGTCAAGAGATTGTGACAAACTTGACTTGCAATTAATAACAGAGAAATAAGCAGTAAAATTTTAGACAAAACATTACAAATTGCCTTGACCTAGCGAATTAATATGGTATATAATAAAATGGATTTTTATTAAATGGGAGGATGAAAAAATGCAAAAAATAGACTTAAATGACAAAATAATTTTTGTAACAGGTGTTGCAGGATTTATAGGCTCAAACTTGTCAAAAAAGATATTAAAAGAATTTAACGTAAAAAAAGTTATAGGACTAGATAATTTAAATGATTATTATGATGTAAAAATTAAAGAGTATAGATTAAAAGAACTTGAAGATTTTGATAAATTTGAGTTTATAAAAGGAAATTTAGCTGACAAAGAATTAATAAATAAAATATTTGAAGAAAACAAACCTAATATTGTTGTTAACTTAGGTGCACAGGCAGGTGTAAGATATAGTATTACACATCCAGATGCTTATATTGAATCAAACATAATAGGTTTTTATAACATACTTGAAGCTTGTAGAAATAACCCAGTAGAACATCTAGTATATGCATCTAGTTCATCTGTTTATGGAAGCAATAAAAAAGTCCCATATTCTACAGAGGATAAGGTTGATAATCCTGTTTCATTGTATGCTGCAACTAAAAAATCTAATGAATTATTAGCACATGCATATTCAAAACTATACAACATTCCATCAACAGGTTTAAGATTCTTCACAGTATATGGACCAGCAGGAAGACCTGACATGGCATATTTCGGATTTACTAATAAGCTATTAAACGGTGAGAAAATCAAGATATTTAATTATGGAAATTGCAAAAGAGACTTCACATATGTTGACGACATTGTTGAAGGAATAACAAGAGTAATGCAAGGTGCTCCAGAAAAGAAAAATGGTGAAGATGGATTGCCTATACCACCATATGCAATATATAACATTGGAAACGGACATCCAGAAAATCTATTAGACTTTGTACAAATATTACAAGAAGAACTAATAAGAGCCGAAGTTTTACCTAAGGATTATGACTTTGAGAGCCATAAAGAACTTGTTCCAATGCAACCAGGAGATGTACCTATTACATATGCAGATACAAGTGCACTTGAAAGAGACTTTGGATACAAACCAAATACAACACTAAGAGAAGGATTAAGAAAATTCGCTGAATGGTATAAGGAGTTTTATAAATAATGAAAATAGCAATGATTGGACATAAAAGAATACCATCAAGAGAAGGTGGTGTTGAAATTGTTGTTGAAGAACTTTCAACAAGATTAGCTAAAAAAGGACATCAGGTAACAGTATTCAATAGAAAAGGAAAAAATGTTCAAGACAAAAACGCAGATAAAAACAAGAAAATAAAAGAATATAAAGGTGTAAAGATTATTACAATACCAACAATTAATAAAAAAGGAATAGATGCTTTTTTATATAGTATAGGAGCAAGTATTAGAGCTTTATTTGGAAATTATGATGTTTTACACTATCATGCTGAAGGATCATGTGCAATGTTATGGATTCCCCATTTATTTCATAAAAGAATCATTGTAACAATCCATGGATTAGATTGGCAACGATCTAAATGGGGAGGTTTTGCAACTAAGTATATAAAATATGGTGAAAAATGTGCAGTAAAATATGCTGATGAGATAATTGTATTATCAGAAAACGTAAAAAAATATTTCAAAGAAACCTACGATAGAGATACAATATTTATACCGAATGGTGTTGAGAAACCTAAAACAAAAGCAGCTAGTATAATAACAAAAAAATATAATTTGAAAAAGGATGATTACATATTGTTTTTAGCTAGAATAGTCCCAGAAAAGGGACTAGATGATTTGCTAGATGCTTATGAAAAAATAGATACAGACAAAAAGCTAGTAATTGCTGGTGGAGCAAGTCATACAAACGACTATCTTGAACATATAAAGGCAAGGGTAAAAGACAAGCCTAACATCATCATGACTGGATTTGTTCAAGGAGAAGAATTAGAAGAATTGTATAGCAATGCATATTTATATTGCTTACCAAGCCATATTGAAGGAATGCCAATATCGTTACTTGAAGCAATGAGCTATGGACTAAACTGCTTGATAAGTGACATTGAGGAAAATGTCCAAGTAGCAGAAGAGTATGCAACATCATTCAAAATGGGAAATGTAAATGATTTAGAAGAAAAACTAAAACAATGCATAGGTGGAAAAAAGAGAATAGACTCAGAAAAACTACAACAATATATTTTAAACAAATATGATTGGGACGAAATAGTAAAAGAAACGGAAGGAGTATATAAAGCAAAATAATGAAAAATATATTAAAGGGGATTGGACTTTTTATTACAAATAAAAGAAAAAGAACTGATTTTCTTGCTAGACATGGATTTTACAATTATATGTCGGACGAAGACTTTCTTAAAATGAGATTTAAAGCAATCTTTGGATATGACCTAGATTTAGAAAATCCTAAAGGATATAATGAAAAATTACAATGGCTAAAATTATATGATAGAAAACCATTATATACAACCCTAGTTGATAAATATGAAGTAAAAAAATATATTGCAGATTTAATTGGAGAAGAATATGTAATAAAAACATTAGGAATATACGATAAATTTGATGACATAGATTTTGAAAAACTTCCAAATCAATTTGTAATGAAATGCACACATGATTCTGGTGGAATTGTAATTTGTAAAGACAAGACTAAATTAGATATTAAAAAAGCAAAAAAGAAGATAGAAAAATCATTAAAAACAAATTACTATTATAGAGGCAGAGAATGGCCATATAAAAATGTTAAGCCAAGAATTATAATAGAAGAATATTTGTCAGATGGAAGCGGAAAGAGTATTAATGATTATAAATTCTTCTGTTTTGATGGAGAAGTAAAAGCATTATTTATATCTAGTGATAGAGAAGAAGTATTAAAGGCTGACTTCTATGATGCTGACTTTAATCTTTTACCATTTACTATAGAACATCCTAATTCAGGAAAAATAATGGAAAAGCCTAAAAATTATGAAAAAATGAAAGAATTAGCAGAAACTATTTCTAAAGGTTTTACACATGTAAGAGTTGATTTTTACAATATTAATGGAAAGATATATTTTGGAGAAATTACATTTTTCTATGCAAGTGGATTTAAAAAGTTTGATCCACCATCTTGGGATAGAACTTTTGGAGATTGGATAGTATTACCGAAAAAAGAAAAGGAAAACGAACAATGAAAATATTATTAGTAAATTATAGATACTTTATTTCTGGCGGCCCAGAAAAATATATGTTTAATATAAAAAGAAAACTTGAAGAAGAAGGACATGAAGTAATTCCATTTTCGATAAAATCTTCTAAAAATGAAAAAACAGAATATGAAAAATATTTTGCAGATCCAATAGGCAAACAAGATTGTGCATATTATGATCAATTTAAAAAGACACCTAAAGCTATAATTGATATGATAGGCAGAAGCATATATTCATTTAATGTTGAAAGAAAAATAAAAAAGATAATAAAGGAAACTAATCCAGATGTAGTATACATATTGCACTATGTTAATAAATTATCACCAAGTGTAATAGTAGGCGCTAAGAAAATGAAGAAACCAGTGGTACTAAGATTATCTGACTTTTTCCTAATGTGTCCAAGATTTGACTTTTTATACAACAATAATGTATGCGAAGATTGCTTAAAATATGGTTATAAATCATGTATAAAAAAGAGATGCGTAAAGAATTCAAAATTTGCATCTTTGATAAGAGTAATATCAATGAAAGTGCATAAGAGCATTGGAATATACAAAAAAATTGATGCATATATATGTCCAACAAAATTCTTAAAAGAAAAATTAGGCGAAAACGGCTTTGAAAAGGATAAAATTCATAATATTCCTACATTCACATACGTAGATAAAAATGTAAAAGAAAACATAGGAAATTATGCTTTATACTATGGAAGAATTAGTCCTGAAAAAGGTGTTGAATATGCAATAAAAGCATATGAAAAATTAGGAGATAAATATCAATTAACTATTACAGGTGATGACACAACAGAAGAAGCTATTAAATTAAAAGAATATGTAAAAGAACATAATATTAATAATGTTAAATTTACTGGATTTAAAAGTGGTGATGAATTAAAACAGATAATAAAAGAATCAAAGTTTGTAATAGTCCCATCAATATGGTATGAAAATCTACCAAACACAATACTAGAATCTTTTGCAAATAAAAAACCAGTAATTGCAACTGATATAGGAAGCTTAAAAGACACAATAAACGACGGAGAAAATGGATATAAATTTAAGATAAAAGATGTAGATTCATTAATTGAAAAAATAAAACTAATGGATGATGAAGATAACATTAGAAAAATGGGAGAAAATGCTTATAATGACGCAAAAACAATATATTCAATTGACAACCATTACGAAGAGTTAATGAAAATATTTAATAAAGTGATAAAGGAGTAGTATAATGTCAGAGAGAAAATTAAATGGAACAGTAATAGTTACATATAGATGTAATGCAAGATGCACAATGTGCAACAGATATAAAGCACCTTCAAAACCAGAAGAAGAAATATCAATTGAAACAATAAAAAAATTACCTAAAATGTATTTTACTAATATCACAGGAGGAGAACCTTTTATAAGAGAGGACTTAGCAGATATAGTAAGAGAATTATACAAAAAATCAGACAGAATTGTAATTTCAACAAATGGATTCTTTACAGATAGAATATTAAAACTTTGCGAAGAATTTCCTAATGTAGGTATACGTATATCAATAGAAGGATTAGAGCAAACAAACAACGAAATAAGAGGATTACAAGATGGATACAACAGAGGATATACAACATTAAAGAAATTAGTTGAAATGAAACATCCTGATGTAGGATTTGGTATGACTGTACAAGATAAGAATGCAAAAGATCTAGTTGCATTATATGATTTATCAAATAAGATGGGAATGGAATTTGCTACAGCATCATTACATAACAGTTTCTACTTTGTTGAAGCAAAGAATATAATTCATGATAGACCAATGGTTGCAAAGAATTTTGAAGATTTAATTAATAAATTATTAGAATCAAAATCACCAAAAAAATGGTTTAGAGCATATTTCAATCATGGATTAATAAATTACATATATGGACAACCACGTTTATTACCATGCGATATGGCTTTTGACACATTCTTTATAGATCCTTATGGAGATGTAATGCCATGTAATGGAACAAAATGCAAAGAAGTTATGGGTAACCTAAATGAACAATCATGGGACGAATTATGGAATTCAGAGAAAGCTGAAAAAGTTAGAAATATTGTAAGACATTGCGATAGAAATTGCTGGATGATAGGTTCGGTTTCACCTGCAATGCATAAGTACATTTGGAAACCAATGTGGTGGGTAATAAAACATAAAGCAAAATTCTGGACAAAAAAGAAATATTCTATGTATGAACTAAAAATTTGTAGAGATTACAGAGATGGAAAAGTTTCAAAAGAAGACTTAGATAAATTATCAACATGTGATTTAAAAGCAACAATTGACAATGGTCTATCAGAAGAATCAAAAGAACAATTAAAATATAAAACTGGCGAAGAAATTGTAAATGAAGATATTGAAAAACAATTAAAAAAATAAATGAATTTTGGAGTAGAAATGAAAATCAAAAGAGAAAATTTATTTTATATTTATATTGCTATAATGACATTCATATTTTATATTAGATTTTTTAGAGTTGAAAGTGCGCTAATGAATTCTGCTATATATATACTTATGAGTGTAGGCTTAATTCTTTTTGGAATATATTATATATTCCAAAAAGATAAATTAAGATACAAAATACTGCATCTGGCCATTTTAATGTTTATAATATTTATTTATTTCATAAGTGGCAAGCAATATGAATATTTACTATTTACTGTACTAGCACTATTAGGAGTGAGAAACAAATCATTAAAGAAAATAATGAAAATATTTTTCTATACATATTTAATATGCATGGCATCTACATTTTTCCTTTGCTTAGTTGGAATAAGACCAGATGTAATGTACAGTAAAATTAGCAGTGGAAAAACTATTCAATTACATAGCCTTGGATTTCCTACAGGCAATAATTTCTTTGCTATGCTATTTATCTTATATGTATCATTAATATACTACAAATATGAAAAGCTAAATTATGTACATCTAATAGGAATGGAGATAATAGGAATATTATTTTACTTTATATTTTATGCAAGAACTGGGATAATATTAATTACAATACTAACATTTGGAACAATTATTAGTAAGTATGTATTGATAAAAAATAGAGGACGAAAATTAATATCCGTACTAGAAATAATCAGCAATCCTGCCATGTTTATATTTACATATTTATTTTCTACGAAATTTTATGGAAGTACGATTCAAGTATTAACAGATAAAATAGTAAGTGATAGACTTAAAATTGCAAATATTTATTTTGAAACTTTTCCTGCAAAATTATTTCAAACATCATTTCATTATATAGGAGATTTACCAGTTGATAATTTATATGCATTTGTAATATGTGGATTTGGATTTGCATTTGCAGCAGTAATTGGTTTCATCTATGTAAAAACAATGATAAAATTATATAAAAGAAAAAAATATTTTGAAATGTTTATTGTTACATTATTTGTATTATACGCATATTCAGAAAAGTTTTTCATAAATGCATTTAGAAATCCTTCAATGTTTCTATTAGGAATAGGGCTATTTAAAAATAACAATATGTTGGAAGAGGAGAAAATTGAATGAAAAAAGTAATTATCATTGGTTGTTATTTTGGCCAAAAAAGAAAAGATTATAAAACATGGTTAAAAAGCTGTGAGTATAATTCAACAATAGACTGGCTAATTTTTTCAGACAGTGATTGGGGTAATACACCACCAAATGTGAAGATAATAAAAAAGACGTTCAATGAAATTAAAGAAAAAATTCAATCAAAATTTGAATTTAAAATTACATTAAATACGCCCTACAAATTATGTGACTATAAACCAGCGTATGGCTATATTTTTGAAGAGTATATTAAAGAATATGATTTCTGGGGATATTGCGATTTTGACATGATCTTTGGAGATATAAGAAAATTCTTGACAGATGAAATATTACAACAATATGATAAAATATTTAAATTAGGACACCTATCATTATACAAAAATACACCAGAAAGTAATATTTTATTTAAGCAAAATTTAGGAAACTACGGAACAAATTATAAAGAAGTATTTACAACCAATGAAATTAAAGTATTTGATGAAAAGCAAGGAATAAATTCAATTTATGAATTAAACAACAAAAAAATATATAATGAACCAAGTTTTATAAATTTAAGCAAATTTAGCAAACAAATTGTTTTAGTAAGAAATGAAAATACAAAAAACAACCACTCTTGTCAAACAGTTTTGTTTGATCAAGGAAAGTTATATTATATATACAAAGAAAAAGAAAACATTAACAAAGAAGAGATTATATATGTACATTTTTCAGGAAAAACATTTGAATCAAATGGTGAAGAAAAATACATATTAACGAAAAATGGAGTTCAAAAAGTAGAAAAAGATATTGAATGGAAACAAATTAATAATAACTTTTTATGGATAACATTAAAAATAAATAAATTAAAGAAAATCAACTTTAAGATAAAAAGAAAAATAAAAAAATATATAAATAGGAGAAAAGAAATAAATGAACGAAAAAAACAAGAGACTATTAAATAATACATTTTTATTTTTATTGGGTAATATAGGTTCTAAATTTATTCAGTTTATTTTAGTTCCACTTTATACGTATACACTAAGCACTGCTGAGTATGGAATTACAGAGATTGTATTAACTGCAATAAACTTTTTATTTCCCGTTTTTTCTATGTCAATAGCAGATGGATTCCTAAGATTTGGACTAAGTAAAGATTATGATAAAGATAAAATTACATCTATTTGTATTAAGATAACTATGGTTGGCAGTATTATTTCAATAATATGTACACCACTATTAAATATAAATTCAACACTATCAACGTACATGATTTTCTTCTTAACTATACTTAATTTAAGAATGTATAGAGATTTATTATCAATAAGACTAAAAGTATTAGACAAAAACAAAATGTATGCAATAGACAGTATATTATACACATTTTCATTATGCATATCTAATGTAATAATGCTTATTGTATTAAAGCAAGGTATAAATGGATATTTTATATCATATATAGTTGCAAACATAATTTCTATCATATTCTTAATGTGTAATTCAGAATATAAATTAAAAAGTCTTACAGAAAAAAGCGATAAAGAAACAACTAAAAAACTTATTAAATATTCATTACCAATGATTATCAATGCTATAGCATGGTGGATAACAACAGCAGCAGATAAATTTATGTTACAATATATGATGAATGATAGTGCAGTAGGAATATATTCAATAGCTACTAAAGTTCCTACGTTTGTAACAACATTTACAGGAGTATTTAATCAAGCTTGGATCATATCATCTGTAATAGAATTTGATAACGATAGAGAAAAGAAATTTTACTCTAATACATTTAAAAAATATGCAGGTTTATTATTCTTGGGAACAACATTTATGATATGTATTATAAAGCCTTTCATAAAAGTATATGTTAGCCAAGAATATTTTGAAGCATGGAAATATGCACCTGTATTATTAATCAGTGCAACAGCTTCAGGAATAGCAGCTTTCATGGTAGGAATATATGCAGCATTTATGAAGAATATAAATATTACAGTAACAACTGTAATTGGTGGAGTATTAAACATCATTTTAAATTATATTCTTATAGATAAAATAGGAATTATGGGAGCAGCAGTAGCTACATATGTTTCATGGCTTGTAATCGCAATAGCTAGAATAATAGATTCCAAGAAGTTCTTTGACTTCAAAATAGACATAAAAAAGCTAATTATATATAATATATTAACAATAATACAAGCAATATGTATTGTTGTATTAAACAATTGGATAGGAGAAATTATTGCAGTAGCTATATTTATGATAATTGCAATTAAAGAAAGAGAAATTTTTACTGAAATTATAAAAATAATTAAATCTAAACTATTAAAAAAAGAAAAGAGGAAAAATGAACAAATTAAAGAAAAAGTATAGAGATATAGTAAGAATTCCTATTAACATAAAAAATCGAAAAAGGTTAGAAAACGAAGACTTCACAATAATTGCATCAAATTGCATAGGGGGAGTTATATATCATGAATTGGGTCTTGAATTTAGAAGTCCAACAATTAATATGTATATAAAATCATCTGATTTTGTGAAACTTTGTAACAATTTAAAAAAATATATGGAATATGAGCCAGAGCAAGTTAATCAAACTGAATACAATTTTCCAGTAATGAAAATATCAGATATAACTTTATATTGCGTACATTATAAAACATTTGAGGAAGCAAAGGAAAAGTGGAATCAAAGAAAAAAGAGAATAAATTATGATAATATATATTTCATAATGAGCGAAAGAGACGGATGTACAGAAGAAGATTTAAAAAAGTTTGATATGATCAATAATAAACATAAAGTAGTATTCGTACACAAAAATATGGATAATATAAAATCATCATATTATATTAAGGGAACAGAAAATAAAGGAGAAGATAAAGACATACATAAAATTATAGGATTAACAGCATATAAAGGAAAATGGACAGGTAAAAGATATATAGATGATTTTGACTACGTTAACTTTTTAAATGAAAGAGGATAAAAATGAACATAACATTTATTTGTGATGCATATTATCCATCAAAAGGTGGAGTACAAAATGTAACAAAATATTTAGCAGAAGGACTAGCTAAAAAAAATAATGTAACAGTATTAACATTAGGAAAATCAAACGAAGAAGTAATAAATAATGTAAAAGTTAAAAGGTTTGACATAAAAAAGAACAAATTAAAAAAATACAGTGGAGAAATTGAAGATTTTATAAATTACAGTTTAGATAAAACCGATGATGTTACTATATTTGAATGTACAGAAACGACAACGTTTACTATATTATTACCATATGTTAATAAAATGAAAGGAAAGAAGATATTACATACACATGGATGTTATGGACTAACAATCAAACCTTTTGAAATAAAAGAGAGTATTACAAAAACATTAGGAAACACATTCAATTATATATATTGGAACTTTTACTACTATCCAAACTTTATGAGCAAATATATTAATAATTTTGATGCATTAATAAGTTTGCACAAAAATGATAGTGGGCTAAAATATTTTAACAAAGCATTTAAAGGAAAAAAATTCATACTAGGCAATGCAGCCGATAATTTATTTTTCAAAGAAGAATATGAGAAAATTGATGAATTTAATGAAATAATTAATTCTGGAAAATATGTGATAAATGTATCAAATTATAGAAACATAAAGAACCAATTAGGTATTTTAAAACAATATAAAAAGAGTGATGGAAAATATAATATTGTTTTTGTGGGAGCAAATAAAAACAAATATTACGAAAGAGTAAAAAAATATGCAGAAAAAATAAAAAATGGAAGAGTTTATTTGCTTACTGGAATTGATAGAGAAAAAATACCATATTTAATAAAAAATGCAGAACTATATATAATTGGTAGTAAATATGAAGAATTTTCAATATCTTTAATAGAAGCAATGGCTCTTGGAACACCATTTATTAGTGTCAATGTAGGAAACGTAAGTGAGCTACCTGGTGGTAGAGTTTTAAACAATTTAAATGAATTAAACAAAACAATTAATCAGGTATTGAAAAATCCTGATGTGAGTGATAAACTTTCAAAAGAAGCAAAAGAATATGCATATAATAATTGTCAGATAGATCAATGCGTAAGCAAACTAGAAGAAATTATAAATGAAGTAATATAACGAAGGAGGAAAAATGACACCTAAAGTAAAAATAAAGAAAATTATATTTTTAATTTTAATTATTTTTATTATTTCAATTATTATTTTAGGCATTTTGAATACAAGAGAAACTGATACCAACATCTTATCAATTAAGAAGAGAATTGGAAGAGCTATAAGGAATGAAAGTTATTCTCATGAATCAGTTACATATTATGTTTCAGCAAATGGAACATCAACAGATGGAACTGATATCAATGATCCAATGTCATTAGAAATAGCTAATTTGAAAGTATATAATGGAAATGATAGAATTTTATTAAAATCAGGAGATACTTTTTATGGACAGATAAACTTTCAAATCGATACATGTGATGAAGATATGGCTTATATTGGCTCATACGGAGAAGGAGAAAAGCCTATTCTCTCAGCTGCAAAAATAGTAAATAGTGCAAATAGTTGGGAAAAATATAGTGAATATGTATACCGAGTAGACTTAAAAAATTATGAAAAATTTAGTGGACTAAAGAAAAATGATTTAAACTCTTGTGATGTGGGCTTCTGGGAAGATTCGGATGGAAATATATATGGCAAAAAAAAGAACTTGCTAGCCAATTTGAGAAAAGAAGGAGACTTTTACTGTGATGGTCGATATTTTTATGTAAAAAGTGAAACAGTACCATACGACAAATATGGAGAAATTAAACTTGCAACAAAGCTAGAAATGTTAAGAATGGGAAGTAAATGTGTTATTGAAAATATACACATAGAATATACAGGAGCACATGGTATTGTAAAAAAATATACTTACATAAAAGATGTAGAGATAAAGAACTGTATCATAGAAAAAATTGGAGGAAGTTATCTATACGGGATAGGAAATGAGAATATAGCTAGATATGGAAATGGAATCGAATTTTGGAATCAAGCCGAGAACACAAACGTAAATAATTGTGTTTTTTATGAGATATTTGATGCAGCATATACATTACAAGGAAATGGAGTAATAAACGGATTTAAAGACAATATCTGTGAAAATAATATTTTTATAAATTGCTCGTACAATACTGAATTTTTTTCAAATAATTCGGATGATTCTGGAAATTCGAACATGGAAAACACGATAATAAGAAACAATATATCAATTAATCAAGATAGAGGGTGGGGATATATTTGTAGAACAAGTGAAACGATATACTTAGGTGGAAATGTCGTTATATCAAGAATAACAGATAAGAGCAGTATTTCATATTACAACAATATTTCAATAAATAGTTTAAGACTATATTTCAAAAGGGCTATGGTAGAAGACGAAACCTTTAAGAAAGTATTTACGTCTTATGAAAATCTTAATATTTTGGGAGATGATACAATAATTCTAGGCGATGACAATGGGGAAATAATTAAGAAAAAAGATCAATTACAGAATAACGAAAACCTAGATAATGGATCATATTTTGCTAATATTCCAAAAGAACAATTAACAGAAGTATATAATAAGGAAACAATAAGTGGGCTTAATTATGAAAAAATATCAACATATTTTAAGAAATTTGCTACAAATATTAAAGAAAGAAGTTTGTTAAGTGAAATATATGAATGTTATAATAATGCTGATAAAGAGATACAAACAAGCCAAATAAAAAATGAAATCGATAATGCTAATAAACTAATAACAGAAATTATTAAAAAGAAAGATACAATGGACATATCAGAATTAAATGAACTTTATAATAAAGATATGGACATTATAAACTTATCAATTATAAATAATGAAACAGCCATATTAAATGAAATAGAAAATACATTTGAAAAATATAGTATATTATATAAATGCTATCTAACAGAAAATGATACAGTAGATGAAAATGATACAAAGAATAGATTAAATGACATTATAGAAAAGTATAATAATAATGTTGACATTGATATTGCAGATACAGCAAATTTAATAAATACATTAAAAGATGTATATGAGAAAATGATGAAAGCTGATATTTTAGTAGATAAATATTTATATAATAAAAGAATAATAAGAACATGTGAGATTGTTGAAAAAATGCTAGATAACGATATAAGAAAAGCAGCAGATGAAGATTCAAATAATGTAACAATTTCATACAATGTAGATGCAAATACTCTTACAAATCAAGATGTATATGTTACAATAAACTTACCAACTGATAAAGCAATAATTGCAAATAATGAACAAAATGCACCATATATATTTAAAGAAAATGGAACAAAAACGATTACAATAAACATTAGAGGCTATGAATATACATACAATATCTCTGTAAAAAATATAGATAAGACTGCCCCAAAGATAGATAATGTAGAACAATTAAATAACAGCGTAACTCCACAAATATCAGATGATAATTTACAAAATGTAGAACTTAAATTAGATGGAAACTTAAAGATAGAATATCAAGTTGGACAAACTATAACGACACCAGGAATGTATAGCTTAACGGCAAAGGACAAAGCTGGAAATGTAACAATTACAAACTTCATCATATATGATACATATAATGAAAACAACCAAAAAATAAATTATATTCCAATATACAATGTAACAACATTAAAGAACTTGAAAAATAACATTAATATGAAATATACAATAACAAAGAATAATCAAGAAATAAATGAAAATGATTATATATCGGCAGGATGCGAAATACAGATAAATAATAAAAAATATTATTTAATTGTAAAAGGAGATATTAATGGAGATGGTAAAGTAACAGGAACAGATTTAGTAAAAGTAAGAAGATATTTAATTGGATTAGAAACGTTTACACCAGTAGAAAAAGTAGGAGCAATTTTAAGTCAGAGAAATGATGTAAGCATAAACGATTTAGCAAAAATGAGAAAAATAATTTTACAATAAAATAAAAGCTATATTGAAAAATACTTTCAATGTAGCTTTTTTAGTATAAAAGTGAGTAAAAAACATACAATATAATAATAAATAGTGTAAAAAAATTGCATTGCATAAAAATATATGCTACAATAAAAGCATAAGGAGAATGAAGATGTTAAAAAAGATAATAATGAAAAATTTTAAATCATATATGGAGAAAGCAGAATTAGACTTAAATGCAACAGGATATGAAATATTAAATGAAACAAATAAAGATCAAAATGATATTTTAAAGGGTGCACTTATTGTTGGAGGAAATGCAACAGGAAAATCAACAGTATTGCATTCAATAAGACTTTTATTAAGCTTACTTGTTTGGCAAGTAAATTTAAGACCAATAGACTATGTATGCTTATTTAAAGAACGAAAAGGAAATATGCAATTAACCTATGAATTCCTTATAAATAATGAAAATATTTCATATTTAATAGAAGGCAATGATGAAGGAATATACAAAGAAAAAATATATATAGACAATGTTGAAAGACTAAATAGATTAAAAGAATATGCAGAATATACTAGCCCAAATGGCAATAAAACATCAATTGAAAATCTTCAAAGAAATCAAAGTGCAATTAGAAAAGTTTATTTTGACACAAAATTTGTAGATGATGCTACTCTCAGAAAATGGTTTGAATTTCTTGAAAAATCAATATATATTGATCAGCCAAATAAGAGAATATATAAATCAGCTGGAAACTCATCGATTATAACATATAGAGATTATTTTGACAAAAATGGTACTGATAAATTTAATCAATTTTTAAAACAAATAGGAAATTCACAAACAGTTACGTATACTAATAATTATGATAATGGAAGATTAAAATTTAATTTCGAAAATGGGCAGAAAGATATAATAGTAGAAAGAAAAAATATGAATTTTGCTTTACCAATAACTATGGAATCAGAAGGAAATCAAACTTTAATAAACACTATTCCAATTGTATTTGAAACTATGAGAAATGGTGGAATGGCAGTAATTGATGAATTCAGTAGTGGATTTCACAATAAGCTTGAAGAAAAAATAATCAAATATTTTATGGAAAATTCAAAAGATGCACAGCTTTTATTGGTATCACACTCTACAAATTTACTTACAAACAATTTGCTAAGACCTGATCAAATTTATACAGTTGACTTTATAGATGGAAAGGGTAGTGTATTAAACAGAGTGTCAGATAGTAAGCCAAGAGAGGCACAAAATTTAGAAAAAATGTATTTAAGTGGAGTGTTTAATGGATTACCAAATATTAAATAATAAAATAAAACTTAATAAGAGTATGCTAAGCTTATTATTAATATCATTTATTGATTTAGGAATAATTGAAATGGATTCGACATTAGCTTAATTTAGCTGATGTCGAATTTTGTCAAAAAACGACATACGATTATTGTTGACTTGAAACAAATCATGCATTATAATATGAATAATGTTTATGTCATTATTTGTCAATATATTTGTTTCTAAAAAAATCCAAAGAAATTATAAATTGTAATTACATAATCAATAACTAGAAAGGAGAAAGACTATATAAATATACAATCATAAAATATGCCCGTGTTTTGTATATATAATAAATAATTAATGACATATACATTAATTAAGCCCTATTAATTAGGGCTTAAAAATTATAAATTTAAATTCAATAAATTGAAGACAAAAGAATAATAAAGTGTTATAATTTTTCTAGAAATAAAAGTAGAATAAAATGAAGCAAAAGAGGAAACAAAATGAATAACATATTTTTAGCAGAAAACGTAGAAATACTAATTGAAGCAATAATTGCAATAATATTAATATGGAGAACAATAGTAGTATCACATAAAAATAGAAACCAAAAACATGGAAAAAGCAAAAAAAGAGTAATTATAAGAGTAATTGAAATAATTGCAATATACATATTAATTGCATTTCTTACACTATCTTTTAAAAATCCTATCATTGAAGAAAGCTCAAAAAATACAATAAAAATAGAAGCAAAAAGTGGAACCGAACTACAAGAACCAAAAACAATATATATGGGAAAAGATGTATCAAAGTCAATAAAAGTAAATGGAAATATTGATTATTATAAAGTAGGAAATTATGAAGTAGAACTTGAGATTCCGATGCTATGGGGAAGAAAATACACACATAAGCAAACTGTACAAATAGTTGATACAATTTCACCAGAAATAACTCTAGAAGGTAGTGACGAAATAGAATATTCGTATGCGAAAGAATACAAAGATCCGGGATATAAAGCAATTGACAATTATGATGGAGATATAACTGACAAAGTAGAATTAAAGCAAAACAAAATAAATGATGATGAAATTGAAATTACATATACAGTGTCTGACACATCAGGAAATACAACCGAAAAGAAGAGAAAAGTACATTTAATAGATGACGTAGCACCAGTTATAACACTAAATGGAAATCAAAGGATGTATGTCGTAGTTGGTGGCAAATACAATGAAAAAGGTGCAAAAGCAACAGATGATAAAGATGGAGATTTAACATCTAAAATAACAACAGAAGGAAGCGTAAATACAGATAAAGCAGGAACATATACAATCACATATAAAGTATCTGATTCGAAAGGCAACGAAGGAAAAGCAAGCAGAACTGTTATTGTATATAAACAGCAAGAAGCCAATAGCCAAAATAAAGATGGAGTAATCTATTTAACCTTTGATGATGGACCAAGCTCTAGTATCACACCAAAAGTATTGGATATTTTAAAGAAAAAGGGTGTAAAAGCAACATTCTTTATATTAAATTATGATAGCAATGGTGAAAAATATATAAAACGAGAAGTGGCTGAAGGACATACAGTAGGGATTCACGGATATTCACATAATTACAAAGATATATATAAATCTGTTGATGCTTATATGTCTAACATAACAAAATTACAGACCAAGATAAAAAATTCAACCGGAATAACTACTTATTATACAAGATTCCCAGGAGGAAGCTCAAACACAATAAGTAAATTTAATCCGGGAATAATGTCAAAATTAGTAAATGAAGTAACAGCACGAGGATTTAAGTATTTTGATTGGAACGTATCAGCAGGAGATGCGGGAGAGGCAAAGAACTCAGCCGATGTGTATAACAATGTAACAAAAGGACTAAGGAAAACAAGAGCTAATGTTGTACTAATGCATGACTTTAGTGGAAATAAAAAAACATTAAATGCGTTAGAAAGTATAATAGATTATGGACTAAGCAATGGATTTACTTTTAGCAAAATAGATGATTCAGCACCAACTGCACATCATGGAGTAAATAATTAGAAATTTACATAATTTTTGCAATGCGAAAGGTTTACAAAAACAAGCATTTGAGGTATAATAATACTATTGAATAATAAACAAGGAGAGTCAAAATGGAAACAAATAATAATGAAAACAACATTCAGGAAAATGAAACATTAGATATGAATCATCTAATGCAAGTAAGAAGAGAAAAATTAGATAAACTAAGAGAAGAAGGACATGATCCATTTGAAATTACAAAGTTTGAAAGAACTCATACAAGTAAAGAAATAATGGAACATTATGATGAACTAGAAGGTAAAGATGTTACTGTAGCTGGAAGAATAATGGGAAAAAGAATAATGGGAAAAGCATCATTCTGCCATATTCAAGATGGTGATGGCAAAATTCAAAGTTATGTAAGCATAAATGAATTAGGAGAAGAAAGCTATAAACAATTCAAAGAAGATGATATAGGAGACATTATTGGAATAACAGGATTTGTATTTAAGACAAGAACTGGAGAAATCTCAATTCATGCTAAGAAAGTAACTTTATTAGCAAAATCATTAAAACCACTACCAGAAAAATTTCATGGATTAAAAGATACAGACTTAAGATATAGACAAAGATATATAGACCTTATAATGAATCCAGAAGTAAAAGATGCATTTATCAAAAGAACACAAATAATAAAAGAAATGAAAAGAATACTAGATGATAAAGGTTACCTTGAAGTTGAGACCCCTATATTAAACACAATATCAGGAGGAGCAACAGCAAGACCATTTATAACACATCACAATACATTAGATATCGATATGTATTTAAGAATAGCAACAGAACTAAACTTGAAGAGACTAGTTGTTGGTGGTTTTGAAAAAGTATATGAAATAGGAAGAATTTTCAGAAATGAAGGAATGGATATAAAGCATAATCCTGAATTTACAACTATAGAGTTATACTCAGCTTATGAAAACTTAGAAGATATGATGAATTTAACAGAAGAATTAGTATCAAAAATAGCACAAAAAGTATTAGGAACAATGAAGATAAACTACCAAGGTGTTGATATTGACTTAACTCCAGAGTGGAAGAGAATAACTATGATTGATGCTATAAAAGAAGTAACAGGAGTTGACTTTAATACAATAAAAACAGACGAAGAAGCACAAAATGTATTAAAAGAAATGCATATAGAAATTGACCCTATCAAGAATTCAAGAGGAGATATTATTGCTCAAGTATTTGATGAAAAAGTTGAGGAAACATTAATTCAACCAACATTTGTATATGAATATCCAATTGAAAATTCACCACTTGCTAAAAAGGTAGCAGGAAAACCAGAAATGACACAAAGATTCGAATTATTTATTGGAGGAAGGGAATATGCAAATGCTTTCTCAGAATTAAATGATCCAATAGACCAACATGAGAGATTCGTAAATGAAATCAAAAATAGAGAAAGAGGCGATGATGAAGCTGGAATGATGGACGACGATTACATCAATGCTCTTGAAATAGGATTGCCACCTACAGGTGGAATGGGAATGGGAATTGACAGATTAGTAATGCTATTAACAAATTCAGCATCAATAAGAGATGTATTATTATTCCCAACAATGAAACCTTTAGCAGATCGCTAAAATTTTTATAAAATTTATAAAGAGATATTAATAAAATGAAATATGATTTTAAAGAATATGAAATGCAGGATCTTATGTGTAAAGGTCCAATGAGAAGAAGATATGATAATCTTGAAGAAAGATATAAAGGATATTTGATATATAGTTACATTAGAGGAGAATATCAAAGATTTTCTGTAGAAGATGAAAAAGAAAAAGTTTTTGTTGAAACAGATAATATAGAAGAGGCAAAACAATTTGTTGATGATGAATTAACAAAAAAGAAATAAGAAAGGAGGTATAATATATGAATTTATTGAACTTTAATGAAGCAACAGAAATTGCACCAGAGTATGCAGGTAGTGAGAAGAAAAAAACAATGATCTTAAATGGAAAAAAATACTTAGTAAAATTTCCTGATCCAAATAGATCAACAAAACTAGCTATATCATATATAAACAATGTTTATTCAGAATACATAGGCACAAAGATTTTTAAATTATGTGGATTTGAAACGCAAGAAGCAAGCTTAGGAAAATACAGCAAAGACGGCAAAGAAAGAATTGTTTGCGGTTGTGAAGACTTTACAAGAAATGATACCAAATTAATTGAATTTGAAAAATTTGAAAATGCAAGTATAGATCCAAATCCATATAAAAGAGAATTAAAGGATATATTTCATATATTAGAATCTGGAACTTATAATGTTAATTTAAAAGAAGTAAAAGAAAAGTTTTGGAATATGTTCATCATAGACTGTTTAATTGGAAACATAGATAGACATAACGGAAATTGGGGATTCTTAAAAGATGAGAAAACTGGAAACTTAACATTTTCTCCAGTTTATGATTGTGGCTCATGTTTATTTTCGACATATACAGATGAGGACATGAAAGAATGCTTACAAAACGAAACGAAAATGCGAGATTGCGTAAAAAACACTTCATCAGCAATAAAAGACAATGGAGCAAGAATAAAATACTTTGAATTCATAACTAGTCTAAAAAATGAAGAATGCAATAATGCAATAATGAGAATGTATAATCAAATTAATTTAAAGAGAATATTTGAATTAATAGATGAGGTAGATGTTATAAGTGACATTAGAAAGCAATTTTACAAAACTGTAATTGAGAGAAAATACAAAGATATTTTAAGTGTAGCATATAAAAAATTAAACAAAATTAAAAATTAATAAATGCATAATAATTGAAATTAAGGAGGAACTATGTTCTATAACACATTTTCAAATCCATGGATGATAGTAATAATAGCAATATTAATAATAGATAATTTAAAGTATTACTTAACTACACCAGGCGCTTTTCTTGCACTAATACTATCAATACCAGCAATATTAATAGCAATTACATTTCATGAATTTGCTCACGCATGGATGGCAGATAAATTAGGAGACGATACACCAAGAAGACAAGGAAGATTAACATTAAATCCATTTGCACATATAGATCCAGTAGGAGCAGTGCTATTGATTACAGCAGGATTTGGATGGGGAAAGCCAGTCCAAATAAATCCAAATAATTTTAATAGAACAATTTCAATAAAAAAAGGAAATGCTTTAGTTTCAATAGCAGGACCAGCAATGAACATAATTCTAGCAGTGATATTTTCTATTATATATGGATTATTAATAAGATTCGGAGGAAGTTTCCTAGCAACAACTACAGGAAATGTACTAATAGAAATCATAGTATCAACAATAGAAATGAATGTTGGACTTGGAATATTCAACTTAATCCCATTACCACCATTAGATGGATCAAAAATATTAGAGGCATTTTTACCACAAAAAGCAAGAATATGGTATCAAGAACATCAACAAATATTATACATAATATTTATAATAATATGGGTAACACCATTTGCAAGTATGATTATATCTCCTGCAATTAGAGGATTAGAAGAAGCACTAGTGAAATTAATAAGAATAATAGCAGGAGTATAAAAGAGGAGTAATTAATACATAAAATGAATAAAAAAGATATTTATACTTTAGGAATTGAATCAAGTTGTGATGAAACATCTGTTGCCGTTGTTAAAAACGGTAGAGAAGTTTTATCAAATGTAATAAACACTCAAATAGCAATTCATACACTTTATGGAGGGGTAGTTCCAGAAATTGCTTCAAGAAATCATATACAGAATGTATCAGATGTAACCAAAGAAGCAATTAAAGAAGCAAACATTCAATTAGAAGATGTTGATGTAATTGCATGTACATACGGACCAGGACTTGTGGGAGCTCTTTTAGTTGGACTTTCATATGGAAAAGCTTTAAGTTTTGCACTAAATAAGCCATTAATAGGAACAAACCATATTGAGGGACATATAGCTGCAAATTATATTACATATAAAGAACTAAAGCCACCATTTTTATGCGTTATGATGTCAGGAGGAAATACTCAAATAGTACATGTAAAGGACTATACAGAATTTGATGTATTAGGAAAGACAAGAGATGACGCTGTTGGTGAAGCCTTTGATAAAGTTGCAAGAGTAATCGGATTAGGTTATCCAGGTGGACCTAAAGTAGACAAGCTAGCACAAGAAGGAAATGCAAACATAGAACTCCCAAAAACTCACTTTGAAAATTTAGATTTTAGTTTTAGTGGAATAAAAACAGCTGTAATAAACTTACATCATAAAAATCCTGAAATAAACAAAGCTGATTTATGCAAAAGTTTCGAGAAAACTGTATCAGAAATATTAATAAATAATGTACAAAAAGCAATAGAACAAACAGGAATACATACAGTAGCATTAGCAGGAGGAGTTTCAGCCAATAGCTATATTAGACAATCATTTTTAGAATTAAAAGATACAAAAGTATATATGCCAGATTTAAAACTATGTACAGATAATGCAGCAATGATTGCATCAGCAGGATATTACAATTATTTAGCTGGAAATATAAGTGATTTAAGCTTAAATGCTGTGCCAGATTTACAACTAAAATAAAAGTAACGGATTAAACGAAAGGAGTCATTTAGTGGCTATTTACGGAATAGGCGATTTACACTTATCATTTGGAGTAAACAAACCAATGAACATATTTGGAGAGAATTGGACAAACTACGAAAAAAAGATAAGTGAAAATTGGTTAAGCAAAATAAATGAAGAAGACGTTGTATTATTACCAGGAGATTTTTCTTGGGCGATGTATATAAGAGAAGCAAAAAAGGACTTTGAATTTATAGATAACCTACCAGGAACTAAAATTTTACTAAAAGGAAATCATGATTTTTGGTGGACAACATTAAATAAAATGCAAGAATTTGTTGAAAAAAATAAATATAAAAAAATTAATTTTTTATATAACAATTCAGTTGAAACAGAAGAAGCAATGATAGTTGGAACTAGAGGCTGGTATTTTAGTGAAAGTGACAACGGAAAGAAAATGCTAAATAGAGAATTAATTAGACTGGAATTATCAATAAAAGATGCGCTAAATAAAATGAAAAAATCAAACCAAGAAAAGAAAATAATTTGTATAATGCATTATCCACCAATCACAAAAAACATAATAGAAAAAGATGAGAAAAGTCCATATTTGGAAATGCTTAAAAAGTACAACATAGATAATTGCTATTATGGACACTTACATGGACAAGCACATGAAGAGGCAGTTGAAGGAACTATTAATGGTGTAAAACTAAAATTGATAAGCTCAGATTATATAAAATTTGATCCAGTAAAAATTATGTAATAAAATATTAAAATGATAGGAATGTAAATATGAAAAAATCAATGGATGTATACAAATATATAATTGCATTAGTAATAGCCATAGCACTAGTTATAGCTATTATTTTTGGTGTCAAAAAAACAAAAAATGTATCGTATGCATCGCAAGAAAAAAGAATGTCACCAGTAGAAATTGAAGTTCCTATAACAAAACAAGATACATCAAAACAACCTAATATAGAAAATATAATAATGCAAAATGAAAAAAGCATAATAACAGAAAAAATAGAAAGGCAAGAAACTGATGTGGAATTTTCAACACAATATAGACAAAATGAATCATTAGCGAAAGGCAAGATTCAGACAATTCAAGAAGGTTCAGATGGAAAACAAGATGCAATAGTAAAAATGATATATCAAGATGGAGAATTAATATCAACAGAACAGATATCATCTGAAATAAAAAAAGTAGCAATAGATAAAATTGTTGAAATTGGAACATCAGCATATTCTAGCAACTATGTACCTATTGTTGGGGATACTTTGAAGGCAACGTCTAACACACTTGCAATTCACGTTGACCCAAACCAGAATTCAGACAAGCTAATTACAATTAACAAAGGAGAACAAGTAACATTAAAAGCAAAGCAGGATGATTGGTATTACGTATCTTATGGAAATTACATTGGATGGGTACCTACTGATTGCTTAGCATATGTAAACCCAAACGGAAACAGTGATGGAGATGAAAATAATCATCAATACACTAAAGAACAGCTAACCCAAGATTTAGGATTTAGTATGTTACTGAATAAAAAGAGTGGTTTAACAATAGAACAATTTAAGAAAATATTTGAAAATAATTCAAGTGATAAAAATAATGTATTTAAAGAAAATGCTGAATATTTTTATTATGCAGAACAACAATATAATGTAAATGGAATATTTGTTGCAGCAGTAGCAATACATGAAAGCGGATGGGGAACATCAAATATATCATTAAATAAGAAAAACCTATTTGGATATGCTGCATATGACAGAGATCCAGGAGGAAGTGCTGCTAGATTTGAAACTTATGCGGAAGGAATCGATTTAGTATCAAGAGTATTTGTCAAATATTATTTAAATCCAAAAGGAACAGCCATTTATAACGGAGAAAAAGCAGTTGGTACATATTTTAAAGGTGCAACCTTAACCGCAGTAAATAAATCATACGCAACTGACACAAATTGGTCAAAAGGTGTATATAAATGGATGATGTATTTGTACAATAAATTATAAAATTTACTTGCTATTTTATTTAAGTTAGTGTATTATTATATAAGATATAAAGGAGGAAATATATCATGAAAAAGACGTTGATAAGTTTTGTGATAATGATGTGTTTTTTTAGTATATTTTGCATAGGTTCAGTATCTGCAGCAAATAATACTACAGAGATAATATCAGACGAAACAAAGAGCCAAATAGTAACATTAAAAGATAATGAATTAAAATCAATGAAAGATTACCAAGAAGCTTACGGAAGTGAAACTTACGGAGTTGTTGCGTATATATTAAATAAAGTTAGAATATACAGTATTCCTTTTGGAATATTAGGAATAGCAATAAGTGCGATTTTCCAATATGTTATAGGTATAAGACATCTAGAGAATAGAGATAAAGGATTTAACACAATGATAGCAATTATTACATTATTAATAATATGTCAAGTATTACCACTAGTTTTCGCTGTTATAGTAAAAGGTTGGAGGGGTTAAACAAATGAGAGTTTTATTTGCAGTAAGTAATGATAATATTACAACATCAGTTGTAAACAAATATCAACAAAAATATAAGGAGATAATTACAAGCAAAAATGTTTATTACTTTAATGCAATAATAAAAGAATTACAAAGGAATAAAACATATGATGCAGTTGTTATTGGTGAGGACTTAGAGCCTATATCAAATAACAATTATGAAGCAATAGATAAATTTTTGTTTGAAAAATTAGATAGTATAAGTGATGAGGCATCAAAACCTACTGGAGAGGATATACCAATTATTTTAATATGCTCAGATAGAAGAAATCAATCTGATGCATTATTAATTAAATTATTTGGAATAGGAATATACAATGCCATTATAGGAAATGACAGAAGTATTGACACTGTATGTAATTTAATTAATAAGCCACGTAGCAAAAAAGAAGCTAAAGCTTATTATAAAGTAGATTCAGATGAAATTACACCATATGAGCGTACAGACGATCAAGACGTAAGCGAACCAGAACTTCAAAATATATTAGCACATTATAGAAAAATTGGTCCAAATGTAAAAAAATGTGTAGAAAGTTTTGATAGCATAGCTGATCAATATACAGAAACTCAATTACGAATAATCATAAAATTTTTACCTTTAGAGGTAAAACAAATTCTAGAAGCAAATTCGCCACGTTATCAGAAATTAATTTACAATGGAACAGTATTATCAAATGGATCTTATGTACCATATAATCAACAAAATCCAAAGAAACCTGCTAATCTAGAGATACTAACAAAAGATATAGGAAAAGCAGAAACTGATAAACCAATAATAATACCATCAACAATTAATATAGATAAAAAGAAAGTTGTAGCAGAAAGTCAAAGACCAATGAAATATCCAGCAACAGCGCCAGTGAAAAAAATAGCGCAGAAACCAGTGCAGCAGTCAATACAGCCAATACAACAGCCAGCACCAATGGTGCCAAACCATATAAATCAGGGAAATAGACCAAATCAGCAAAATCAATTTACAATGAATACAGATGAAGAACCAGCAATGCAAGAAACACAAGGAGAAAATATTAATAATATGCCAAACGAATTTAGCAATCAAAATGCAACAATAGATAATAACATAGAAACAAAAAAGAGAGGAAGAGGCAGACCAAGAAAAATAATAGATAGTGCAGAACAACCAATAATGGTTACACCAGCACCAATAGTACCAACAGCAAAGAAAAGAAGAGGTAGACCACCTAAGAAGAACATTGAAACAAATGCAAATGGTGAAGTCAATAATTCAAGCATAGAAGAGCAAAAACAGGATAATAATGATCAAAATGAATCATTAAATTTATTTGATTTAGACTCATTAGGAAATACTAATGATACACAATCAGATGTATTACCAGGACTTGATGACATGACTAACAATGCACCTATGAATTATGGACAAAGTCCATTACCTAAATATGATGATTCATATTATAGCGAGCCATATGAACCAGAACAAAATCCTATGCCTAGTGCAGATTACAGTAAATCATACGAACCAGCACCAAACACATATTACAATAAGCCATATGAACCAGCATCAAGCACAGATTTTAGTAAATCATATGAGCCAGTGCAAAATACAGATTATAATAAGCAATTTGAACCAGAACAAACCGTAAACTATAATAATATGTACGAGCAAGCTCCAAATGCAAAATACAATAACGTATATGATCAAACACAAAATGTAAATTACAATCAATATGCAAATTCATTTGAAAGTATGCCATATCAGCAATATGCACAAAATAGCAATCAAAGTTTAATGCAAGAAACAAATTCAAATGAAACATCATTTGATAACAATATGCAATCAACAATAAATCAAAACAATCTACCAAATTCAAATGTAAATAATCAGTTTACACCAAATAATAATGTTATTGCAGGAAACGGCAAATTAGTTGCTTTTGTTGGAACAACAAAAAATGGAACATCATTCATAATCAACAACTTAGCACAATTGTTGTCACAAAAAGGTGTAAAAACAGCAATATTGGATTTAACAAAAAATAAAAATTCATATTATATGTTTACTGATAATGATACTAACTTAATGAAAATAGCAACAGAAAGTATTAGCAATTTATCAGGTGGAATATTAAATGGACTAGAAGTAAATAAGAATCTAACAGTATTTACATCTTTACCAGATGGATTACAAGAAGAAACCAATAAAGACATGATGTTAAAAACATTATCAAACAATTTCGATATTGCATTAATAGACTGTGACTTTGAAACAGCACCAGAGTTTTTTACAAGTGTTAATGAAATTTATTTAATACAATCAATGGATGCATTTACAATTCAACCATTAACATCATTTTTAAGTAATCTAAAATTAAAAAATATGTTAGATGAAAGTAAATTAAGAATTGTTATAAATAAATATGTAAAATTAAAAAGATTAAATGAGAAATTAATAATTGGAGGAATGTCAAAATATAATGAACCTTCAATGACATTACAAAGAGATTTATTTAATCCAGAAACAGTAAAATATACATTAATACCATTTGAAGAAGGAACATATGCAAGATACCTTGAATCAATAGCAATGTGTCAATTATCTTTAAATGGATATTCACAAAACTTTATGGCAAGTTTAGAAGAACTAAGAAATATGGTATATCCACTAGTATCTGGAGGAGCAAAGAATAACAATCAATACTCAAATTATAAAACACCAAGTTATACAGAAGAAAAACATGGATTATTTGGTGGAAAAAAGCGTAAACAACAACCAACACAGGGAACGCAATTTTCAAACAATGTAAATGATACATTAAACAAAATGAGGTCAAATAATTTTTAAGAATAAGAGGTGATATCTTTTGGTATTAGCAACTATAATAGTATTAGTCACAATTGTAGGCATTTTAATGATATACAATTATTCAGTGCATAAGAAAATTGATACTTTTACTAATTTAAATCAAAGAGTAACGAGCTTAAATGTATTGCAAGAGTTTATGAATACTTTAGGCGAAAATACAACAATAAAAGAAAAATTAGAAAGCATAAATGATATATTAATAAATAAATATTCAATAAAATATTCTACAATAGTTGTATTTGATGGTGCTGAATATGTAATAAAAGCTTCAAATGTTGACAGCAAACATTGGGACACTTTGAAAAATCTTCAAAGTGATCCTGTATTTGGAGACAGTATAAGAACTGCTACTCCAAAGTATGTAACAGTTGATAACGAAAACGAAAAGCTACCATATCAAAAGATGGAATTTGGAAGAGCGAAATGTGCAATATTCTTCCCTTTATATGTAGATAATGTTTATATTGGATACTGGATTATAGAGGGAAGTGTACCACACGAGTTTGACAAAATAGATACAACAATATTAGAAGTAGTCAGAAACAATATAGTAACAATACTAAGAACAGTACAAAATCAATCAACAATAGAAAATATAGTAAGGGATGATTTATATTCAGGACTTAAATCAGCAGAATATCTATATGGTGATGGAAAAAAAGTAATTGATAAATATACTACATCAGCTATATGTATATTTAAAATAGTAAACTTACCTAAGATAAATACAGAAATCAGTAGAAAAACTGGTGATAGAGTAATAACTCAAGTATCTGAATTTGTAAAAAATAATCTTGCAAAAGAATACATTTTTGTAAGATATATGGGACCTAAATTTGCAATTGTATTTTCAGGAGCAGATTCATCAGGAGTTAACAATTTTATGCAAGAATTAAAATCAAAAATTGAAGCAATGCAAATTGTTGCAGCAGATGATTACAAAGAAGTAAGCAAGCAAGCTGATGGTCAAGATGAAAATTCAGATGTTGAGGTAGTTGTAAGCCCCAAAATAAGAGTAGCAATATCAACTTATTATAAAGGAACATCACTTGATGGTGCACTAAAAAAAGTTGAAGAATACATAGACTTATCAGATGATAATAACATAAATGTATTGTAATAAATCTTTAAAAAAAGGAGGAAATACTATATGAATAGTGATGAAACAGTAAGCTTCAATTTAGAAAGAGAAGAAAACACAAAAACAAAAGAAATATTAAAAGAAGTTTATAATGATTTGAAAGAAAAAGGATATAATCCAATAAATCAAATCGTAGGATATATTTTATCTGGAGATCCAACTTATATTACAAACCATAATGGAGCTCGTAATTTAATTAGAAAGATCGAAAGAGATGAATTATTAGAAAAAATGGTTAAGGAATATATAGACATAGATGAGTAGAAAATTAGGAATAGACTATGGTTTAGCAAGAACAGGATTAGCTATAACAGATGAACTTGGAATAACAGCACAAGGACTTGAAACAGTTACATCAAATGGCAATGACAAAATAATATTAAAACGTATTGATGAGATAATGCAACAATATGAAATAGATACTTTTGTAATAGGGAATCCATTAAATATGGATGGAACCAAAAGCCAAAGATGTGAAGAAACAGAAAAATTTATACATAAATTAAAATCAAGATTTAACAAAATCCAGATAGTGCAAATAGACGAAAGATTAACATCTGTTGAAGCTCATAGAACGATGAATTATCTTGAGCTAAATAATAGAAAAAAGAAATCAATAGTAGATACATTAGCAGCAGTATATATATTAGAAGGATATATAAACAAAAAATAATTATGTGACTTAATTAAAAAGGCTTGATTTTTCAGCCTTTTTGTTGTAAAATAAAATATATGCGTAATACGAAAAAAATAGGTAAATTAGAAAAAAATACCTAAAATGTATAATTTAATTAGGGAGGGGTATAATAATGGCAACAGTATATTCAGCAGGAGATTTTAGAAATGGAACAACATTTGAAATGGACGGAAACGTTTATAGAGTTGTTGAATTCCAACACGTAAAACCAGGAAAAGGATCAGCATTCGTAAGAACAAAAATAAAGAATGTAATAACAGGAAGTGTTTTAGAAAAAACATTCAATCCATCAGAAAAATATCCATCAGCAGAAATTGAGAAAAAAGAAATGCAATATTTATATGCAGATGGTGATTTATATTATTTCATGGATAATGAAACTTATGAGCAAATGCCTTTAAACAAAGAACAATTAGGAGACAGCTTAAAATACTTAAAAGAAAACATGAATGTAAAAGTTCTTTCATACAAAGGAAAGGTATTCTCAATTGAACCACCAATGTTCATCGAATTAGAAGTAACATATACAGAACCAGGATTTGCTGGAAATACAACAACTACATCAGGAAAACCAGCTAAATTAGAAAATGGATTAGAAATAACAGTACCAATGTTCATAAACATTGGAGATGTTATCAAAATTGATACTAGAACAGGTGAATATCTAGAAAGAGTTTAATTAAAGGAAGAGGTTTATTAATGTCTAAAATGATTGATGCTTATCATAAAATAATAGATGAGCTAGAAAAAAAAGTTGATGATAAGGAAGTTGTACAATCATTAAAATTGCAGATACAAGAATTATTACTTGAAATAATATCTAAAGCTCGCAATGATAATGAAAAATTATCTGAAAGACAAGAAATAATGAGTGAAGAATTATCTGAAATAAAAAGAAAGCTTAGTCGTATAGAAAAAGATATATATTTTGACGAAGACGATCAAGAAGATGACGATGATAGTGACTATTATGAAGAAGATTGCGATTGCTGTGATTGTTGTGACGAAAAATGTTCAGATGATTACGAATTTCAGGTTAAATGTCCATATTGCAAATATAAATTTATAGTATCAGAACAAGACAAGATTGAAAACTCAGATGAAATTGAATGTCCAAATTGTAATAGAAGCATAAGCATAGACTGGGGAGATACAGAATGCTCTGGCCATTGTGATTCATGCAATTCACATCTTATAGATGATGAGAGAGCACAATTAACTGATGATGAAATTAGAGATCTTGAAATGGATAGCTATGACCCAGAAGAGGAAGAGCTTTTGAAACAAGAACATTATCAAATTGATGACGACGATGATGATTATGATGAAGAATTTGTAAAAGATAATGAAGATGAATATAAAGCAACACCTGATAAAAAGAAAAAATCAAAAAATAAAAAAGACAAACAAGAAAATGATAAACCACAAACTGAAAACAAACATGACGATAATGATGACGATATGTAAAATAAAAAGAAATAAGCGGTAACTTTTGAAAGGTTATTGCTTATTTTATTGTATAGAAATCAAGAGGATTAACAACATTACCAGAAGATTTAACACTAAAATGTAAATGACAACCAGTTGTTGCACCATTAGTTGGATTACCATTTGAGTCTTTATATGGATTATTGTTAATGCCATAAACATTTTTAGGACCAACCATTCCAATGCATTGTTTTTGATTAACAGTATCGCCAACCGAAACAAACATTGTTGGAGAAACATGACAATATGAAAAAGAAAAATCGGGGAAATTAGTAGAATTTAAAACAATAGTATATCCACCACCTGCACCCCATGAAGCAAAAGATATATATCCATCATCAACTGCAAATAAGTACGTTCCTTCAGGAGCAGGAATGTCAAGCCCAGAATGGTAACTAGAAGCTCCAGCAGTTGGACTTGTACGTTTTCCAAAATATGAAGAAATATAAGTATATCCAGGTATAGGCCATACAAACTTAGAACTTATTATATCAAATGATTCTGAATAACCAGGGGTATCAATAGAATTAAAATTATAACAATACAAAACTGGAACAAAAAGAATACAAACTAATATTGATACAGTAATATATAAATACATAAATTTATTAAACATAAGCACCTCAATTTAAGTGCCACCAAAACTATAAGAATAATAACATAAAATACCAAATAAATCAAGAAAATACAAAAAAATTATTTAAAATACTTGCACAAAAAAGATTTATATGGTATTATTAAAAGTGTTCATAGATAGGAGTATGATGTCAATGGTAGCATTCCGGTCTCCAAAACCGTGCGTGTGGGTTCGAATCCTACTACTCCTGCCAATACAAAAAGCTGTAATACACTATATGAGTATATTACAGCTTTTTAAATTATAAAAACAAAAGGAGCATATAATGGAAAAAGAAAAATCAAAAATTTCTCAGTTATTAAAAAAAGTACTAAATAAAGAAGTAATAATGTATTTAATATTTGGAGTACTAACAACAGTAGTATCCTTATTGGTATATTATGGATGTATATATACATTTCTAAATCCGGAAAATGCAGTACAACTTCAAATTGCTAATATAATATCATGGATTGCAGGAGTCGCATTCGCATATATAACAAATAGAAAATTCGTATTTGAAAGTAATGAATCAAATCAATTAAAGGAAATCAGCAAATTTGTAACATCAAGACTAGCGACACTATTCTTAGATATGATAATAATGTTTATAGGTGTAACATGCTTGCATGGAAATGACAAAATAGTAAAGCTAATATCACAAGTATTAGTTATAATAGGAAATTACATATTCAGCAAATTATTTGTTTTCAAAAAACAAAAATAAATGGAGGGAAGAATATTGGATAAAAAATTTGAAAGTGTTAAAGCAGATGAGAATAATAAAAAATGGGATGTAATTTCAAAAAGAGAACAAGAACTTTATGATGCAAATACAGATATTCGCTCATGTTTTGAAAGAGACTATACAAGAATACTACATTCAAATGCTTATAGAAGACTAAAACATAAAACACAGGTATTTTATTCACCTGAAAATGATCACATTTGCACAAGAATAGAACATGTAAATTATGTAGAATCAATAAGTTATACAATAGCAAATTATTTGGGTTTAAATACAGAATTAGCAAAAGCAATAGCAGCAGGACATGATGTAGGACATAGCCCATTTGGTCATGCTGGGGAAAAGGTATTATCAGAAATATCAAAAAGAGATATAGGGCAAAGTTTCTGGCATGAGAGAAATGGTTTATATATGGTGGACTATATTGAACTATTAGAAGACAGAAATGGCAAAAAGAAAAATCTAGACCTTACATATGCAGTAAGAGATGGAATAATATCTCACTGTGGAGAAATAGATGAAAATAGTTTATATCCAAGAACAGAAGCAATAGATTTAGAGAAAGAGTATCAATATCCAAATCAATATTCACCATATACATGGGAAGGCTGTGTAGTAAAAATATCTGACAAAATTTCATATATAGGTAGAGATATAGAAGATGCCATAAAACTAGGATTCATAAGCAAAGATTTAAAAGAATTAGAAGAAATATTGGGTAGAGAAGTAAACAATTCAATAATAATTAATACATTAGTTCGAGATGTATGTGAAAATTCAAGCTTAGAAAACGGAATACGATTATCAAAAGAGTCAATAGACTTAATGGACACAATAAAAGATTATAATTATAAAAACATATATTTATCTCAAAGAATGAAACCATCAAATGAATTTTTCAGAATAGTAATAAATCAGATATATGAAACTTTGAAAGCAACATATAAAGGTGAAGAATCATATAAAGAAATAAACAAATTAGCTAGATATTGTCCAAACTTGGCAAACGGGTTTATAGGATTTATTGAAAATTATTGGAATATATCAGACAGAAATGAACTAAAATTAGATAATAAAATACTATATAATATAAATAATAAATCAGATTATTTAAAAGCAATAATAACATACATATCTGGTATGACTGATAAATTCGCAATAGACATGTATAATGAAATAATCAGATTTTAATATTATAAAAAAATCAGATAATTAGTTGCTATTCATATATATTAGTAGTATAATGAATAGTACATGGGGGTGTAAATGGTTTCGACATTAACCCAGAAGTTTCAGTAGCGAGTAGTGGATGGTTGCTTCGGCCACTATAAAAAAGCAAATTAAAAATAAAAGCTGATAGACAAGAATTAGCTTACGCTGCCTAATTGCAGCGCCGTTTTATACAAAGAGCCTACTGCTTTATATAAGGCGTCGATTTAAAGTAGGAAACAAAGCTATTTTTTCCATTAAAATAGCGGGTATTTAAAATGGATACATTCTGTTAGAGTTGTTTGCTCTACTATAACGGAATGAAATATTGAGAGCAGACTGCACTCGGAGAAGCTGAAATGGAAAGATTAATGGACGTGAGTTCGACTCTCACCATCTCCACCACATATAATATAAAAACAATCAGAAAATATAATCTGATTGTTTTTTTGCTGCCTAAAGTCATACAAATGTCATCTTGTAATGAGATAATAAACAAAAAATGTAGAAAGATAGGTAACAATTATGAAAGTAATAAAAAAATTAGTAATCATAGCAATGTTTATCATAATAAGTATTGGAATGTTTTTGGGATTTAAAGGCTACAATATGTATAAAGAAGCTATAAAGCAAGAAACATTAGATCAGAAGTTTACAGAAATAAAAGAAAAAAAGAATTATACATCACTTGCAGAATTACCTAAAATTTATCTTGAAGCTGTTATATCAGTTGAAGATCATAGATTTTACAATCATTGTGGAATTGACATAATTGCAATAGGACGAGCAACATTCAATGATATACGAACAATGTCTTTTGCAGAAGGAGGAAGTACAATAACGCAGCAACTTGCTAAAAATACATATTTTACACAAGAAAAGAAAGTCGAAAGAAAAATTGCAGAAATCTTTATGGCATTTGACATAGAGAAAAATTATAGTAAAGACGAAATTTTAGAGTTATATGTAAATACTGCATACTATGGAAGCGGATATAATACTCCGAAAGAAGCAAGCAAAGGATATTTCGGAAAATTGCCAAACGATATGACAGATGGAGAATGTATAATGCTAGCAGGAGTTCCCAATGCACCAAGTGTATATAATCCTAAAGCAAATCGCAAGCTAGCTAAGCAAAGACAGAAACAAGTTGCAAACAAAATGATTGAATATGGTTATTTAACAAAGGAAAAAGCAAACGAAATTTTATCAGAAAAATAAAATCTTTATAATTCATATATCATAGACAAAGTATTTGCAATAGTATATAATATAAAAAATTAAGGAGAGTAATATGCAAATAAAAAAGATTTATTTTAAAACGACAGATAAATTAAGTCTAATAGGACTACTACATATGCCAGAAGAAAAGCAAACGAGAACTTGCATGATATCAGTTCATGGAATAACAAGTAATTGCTTAAGATATAGAGACGACGTAATAGCACAAAAGTTAACAAAGCAAGGAATAGCATATTTTACATTTGACAATAGAGGCCATGACATAATTAATACGTATGATTCAATTCAAAATGGCTATATGAATTTCTATGGATCAGGAGCAGAAAACATATATGATTGTGACAAAGACATAGAAGCAGCCATAAAAGCAATGATTGAAAATGGATATAGTCAAATAATTTTGCAAGGTCACAGTTTAGGAGCAACCAAAGCCGTATATTCATACAATCAGTTTGTAAAAAATAATTTAGATATAGCGAAAAATATTGTAGGAGTTAGTTTATTATCACTAGTTGATGTACCGCAATTTCTAAAAGTAGTGTGTGGAGATAATTACAAAAAAGTGATAAATTATTTGAAACTACTTGAAAAAAAGAAAAAAGGAAATAAAATAGTTTCAATAGATGGATTTCCACCAATAATGCCACGAACGATATTAAATTGTATGGAAGAATCCAAAATAGATTTTGCAAGATATAGTGATGATAATTATGAATTTAATGAATTAAATAATATACAAGTGCCATTATTCATGAGATGGGGAAATAACAAAGAGCTAATAACACAAGATGCACAGCAATTAGTCAAAAAAATGAATGAAAAAATAACAAACAAAAATAAAGACATAAATTTCATAGATAAAGCAAATCATAATTATAAAGGAAAAGAAGAAATTTTAGCAAACCAAATTTCAGAATGGATATACAATCAAATAAATTTAACAAATAAAACATAAAATGGACAAAAAGGTTGTATAAAATAAATGTATAATCTAAAGAAAGGAAAAGATAATGAAAATAACAAAAGTAGATGCACTTGCTGAAAAAGCAAGAAAAATTAGAATAGATTTATTACAAGAAGTATATTATGGAAAATCAGGACATATAGGAAGTTCACTTTCATGTGCAGACATATTGGCAGTATTATATTTTAATGAAATGAATATAGACCCACAAGATCCGAATGCAGAATCAAGAGATAGATTTGTGTTATCAAAAGGCCATGCATCAGAAGCTTTATATGCAACATTAGCTGAAAGAGGATATTTTCCAAAAGAAGACTTAATAACATTTAGACATATAGAGAGCCCGTTGCAAGGCCATCCAGATATGAATAAAGTGCCAGGAGTGGATATGACAACAGGTTCATTAGGGCAAGGATTGTCAGCTGCAAATGGAATGGCCATTGCATCAAAAATTGATAAACAAGGATTTAGAGTATATTGTTTAATGGGAGATGGAGAACTTGAAGAAGGTCAAGTGTGGGAAGCGGCAATGACTTCAAGCCAGTATGAATTAGACAATATATGTGCAATTATAGATTGCAATGGATTACAATTAACAGGTAAAACAGAAGAAATAAAATCATTAAATCATGAAAGTATAGAACAAAAATTTAGAAGTTTCGGATTTAATACAATAGTAATAGACGGAAACAACATAGAGTCAATAATGCAAGCATTTTCTATAGCAGAAAGAACTAAAGGAATGCCATCTGTAATAATAGCCAAGACAATAAAAGGAAAAGGTGTTTCTTTCATGGAAAATAACAATGAATGGCATGGAAAATCTTTATCAGATGAAGATTATAAAAAAGCATTAGAAGAACTAAGTAAGACAAAAGATTAATATAAAAGAGAGGAATAAATATGGAAGAAATAAAAAAAATTGCTACTAGAGAAAGTTTTGGAAAAGCTTTAGCAGAATTAAAAGATGAAAAAATTGTAGTATTAGATGCCGATTTAGATACGTCAACTAAAACATCATATTTTAAAGAGAAAAATCCAAAAAGATTTATCGAAATGGGAATTTCAGAAGCGGACATGATAAGCACTGCAGCAGGACTTGCAAGTTGTGGAAAAATTCCATTTGCTGCTTCATTTGCAGCGTTTGCAACTGGAAGATGTTATGACCAAATTCGTATAAGTGTTGCGTATGCAAATCAAAATGTAAAAATATGTGGAACTCATGCTGGAATAACTGTTGGAGAAGATGGAGCAACTCATCAAATGCTAGAAGATATTAATTTAATGAGAGGTCTTCCTAATATGACAGTAATATCTACAAGTGATGATACAGAAACAAGAGCATTAGTAAAAGAAATTGCAGAATATAATGGACCTGTATATTTAAGACTTAGCAGACTAAAGACACCAATAATATATACTGAAGATCAAAAATTTAAGATTGGCAATGGAATACAGATTGGAAAAGGAACAGATGCAACAGTATTTGCAACAGGCGTTACAGTAACAGAAGCATTACAAGCTCAAGAAGAATTGAAAGAAGAAGGTCTAGACATTAGAGTTGTAGATATTCATACGATTAAACCAATAGATGCAGAATTAATTGAAAAATGTGCACGTGAAACAAGTATACTAATATCAGTTGAGGATCACAATATAATAGGTGGATTAGGAAGTGCAATAAGCGAAGTTTTGACTGACAGATATCCAAAGAAATTAGAAAGATTAGGAATACATGATACATTTGGCAAATCAGGCAAACCAGAAAACTTGATGAGCTATTTTCACATTGACTCAGAATCAATAAAAGATATAATAAAAGAAAAATTATATGTAAAATAGACTATAAATATTTAAATTATTTACTAATTGTGATATTATATAACAAAAATAAGAAAGGAAATAAAAATATGTCAATATTAGTAACAGGTGGAGCAGGATTTATAGGCTCACATACAGTAGTTGAATTATTAAATGCAGGATATGATGTAATAATTGTAGATAACTTTGTAAATAGCAAACCGGAAGCATTAGAAGCAATAAAAAAAATAACCGGAAAAGATTTTAAATTTTACAAAGTAGATATTGTAAATAAAGAAGAATTAAATAAAGTATTTGACGAAAATCCAGATATACAAGCTGTAATACATTTTGCAGCACTTAAAGCAGTAGGAGAATCAGTAGCAAAACCAATTGAATATTATGAAAATAACTTAAATGGAACATTAAGTCTAGTTGATTGCATGAGAAAACATAATGTTAAAAAGATAGTATTTAGCTCATCAGCAACTGTTTATGGAGATCCAGCAAGTGTTCCAATAAAAGAAGATTTTCCTAAATCGGCAACAAATCCTTATGGACAAACTAAAGTAATGATAGAGCAAATTCTAAGTGATATATATGTTTCAGATAATTCATGGAGCATAGTATTACTAAGATACTTTAACCCAATAGGAGCTCATGAAAGCGGACTTATTGGAGAAGCACCTAATGGAATTCCAAACAATCTAATGCCATATATAAATCAAGTAGCACTTGGAAAATTAGATCACTTACGCGTATTTGGAAATGACTATCCAACACCAGATGGAACTGGAGTAAGAGATTATATCCATGTTGTAGATCTTGCTAAAGGACACATAAAAGCTATTGAAAGAGCTGAAAAAATGACAGGAGTTGAAGCATATAATTTAGGAACAGGAAAAGGATATTCTGTATTAGATATAGTAAAAAATTTTGAATCAGCAACAGGAGTAAACATAAAATATGAGATAACACCAAGAAGACCTGGAGATATTGCAGAATGCTATGCAGATCCAACTAAAGCAGAAACTGTACTTGGATGGAAAGCTGAAAAGAGCCTAGAAGATATGTGCAGAGATTCATGGAAATTTACACAAAATAATATATAAAAAAATTAAAAAAATTTATTTTCTAATTTTAGAAGATAAATTTTTTTGCATAAAAAATCGAAAAATGACTATAATAAATAATGAAATCTTATAATAGATTTCATAACAAAAAGGAGCAAAAAAATGAAAGTAATAGACTACATCGCACTAGTATTAGTCATTATTGGCGCAATAAACTGGGGGTTAATAGGATTATTTAATTTTGACCTAGTTGCAATGATATTTGGAACAATGAGCGTCATAAGTAGAATCATCTATACACTAGTAGGAATAGCTGGTTTATGGTCAATAAGATTTTTTGCTAAAGTTGAAGATTAAAAAAATACCATAAGTTATATATAATAGCTTATGGTATTTTTTTATTTATAATTCAAGTTCATCACGTTCTAACGAAGCTCTAATATCATCAATAACAGGAACTAAATTTTCATCATTAGTATATTGAACGACTTTAGAAACACCAAGTTTCTTAAAATCATCAGTCAAAGTAAGCGGATCCATTGAATACAAAACTATTGATGGGAAAGTAATTCCTCTAAGTTGTAATTGCTCTAACATTTCAAGTCCACAATTTCTATGAGGAAGTCTACCAGATGCAATAGGAAAATTCATATCACATATAAGTACATCATAAGGATTTTGAGGTGAATTATTAATTTTAGATTTAAGAGCACCCATACAAGATGTTAAATCACCATAATCATCAAGAGAATCCAAGTCAGGATTAATAGCATGCTTTACAGCTAGATATTTATTAACAGAATCTTCTACCATTAAAATTTTCATATATTACTCCTTTAAATAAAACTAAAAAAATATTATCATAATGAAAATAAAAATGCAATAAAATTTTTAAAAGGAATAAATGTTTTTTATCTAGTTACAAAGTTTAACAATTATACCAATTTGAGATGTAATATGAGTATGATTGTCAAAAAGAAGGCAGTTTTTAATGGATAATATAGAAAAACACTACACAAATAAGAAATAATGTGATACAATAGAAGATGTAATTATAAGTAAAGGATAAAAACTTGAAATATTGCAAAAAATAAAAAGGAGGAAAGAAAGATGTCAGGACACAGCAAATGGCACAATATTCAAGCCAAAAAAGGAAAAGCAGACGCAGCAAGAGGAAAAGTGTTCACTAAATTAGGAAGAGAAATACTATTAGCAGTGAAAGCTGGTGGACCTGATCCGACAAGTAACTCTAAATTAAAAGACGTTATTGCAAAATGCAAAGCTAATAATATGCCTAATGACACAATAAGCAATGCTATAAAGAAAGCTTCTGGAGAAGGAAGCAATAAAACATACGAAGAAATGACTTATGAAGGATATGGACCATGTGGTGTAGCATTAATAGTTGAAGCAAGTACAGATAACAAAAATAGAACAGCAGCAGATGTTCGTCACATATTTGATAAAGCAGGAGGAAACCTTGGAACAAGTGGATGTGTATCATACATGTTCAATAAAAAAGGTGTAATCGTAATAGACAAGTCAACAACAGATATGACAGAAGATGATATAATGATGTTAGCATTAGAAAATGGTGCAGAGGATGTTAAGTCAGATGAAGAATGCTATGAAGTAACAACCGAGCCATCAGATTTCTCAGCAGTAAGAGAAGCTTTAGAAAATGCAGGACTTGAATTTGTTGAAGCAGAAGTCCAAATGGTTCCAACAACAACAGTTGTACTTGATGAAACAGGTTCAGAAAAAATGCAAAGATTAGTTGACAATCTTGAAGACCTAGATGATGTAATGAATGTATATCATAACTGGGAAGAACAATAATAGAATAAATAATACAAGAAGAGTTAGAAAGAAATTTCTAACTCTTTTTTCATTAAATAAACTTGGAAAACTTTTATTTTGCAAAAACATTTCTAAAAATAGAAAAAAGAGCATATATACTATATAAAGATTGGAGGAAAAGATGATAAACAATTTAGAAACGATATTACGAGTATTACCTAGAAACATATCGATAGTGGTAAATCCTGATAAGATAGAAGAAATACGCATTAGAGCACAAAGACCAATAATTTTGAAAAATATAGATGAGGAAATAATTACAGACTATATACCAAGTCAAAGAGAGGTATTAGGAGCATTGCAAATATTTTGCGAAAATTCCATATATACATATCAAAGTCAAATATGTAGTGGATTTATAACATTACAAGGTGGCCATAGAGTTGGAATTACAGGAAACTTTGCAATGAAGGACAAGCAAATAAACAATATAAACTATGTGTCATCATTAAATATAAGAATAGCTAAAGAAATAATAGGAGTAAGTGACGTAATTTTGCCAGAAATAATTGAAAATGGGAATGTAAACAATACTTTAATTGTATCACCTCCAGGCTCAGGAAAGACAACTTTACTAAGAGATCTGATAAGAAATATTAGTAATTCAGGATATACAGTATCAGTAATTGATGAAAGAGGAGAGATTGCAGCAATGTACAAAGGAATCCCACAAAATGATTTAGGGATAAGAACAGATGTAATGGAAAATGTAACGAAAAACTTGGGAATGAAAATTGCTGTAAGAACAATGGCTCCACAGGTAATATGTGCAGATGAGATTGGAACAGAAGAAGATGTAGATGCTATAAATTATGGAATCTGTTCAGGAGTAAAAGGAATATTTACAGCACATGGTGGAGATATAAATGAACTAAGAATGAATAAAAATTTAAGCAAATTGTATGAAGAAAAAGTATTTAAAAAGATAATTTTCTTAGAAAAAAGAGGAATAATGAAGAAATTATATACTTTAGATAAAAACGTGTATAAATCAGGCGATGAAATATTGTCATAAGAATAGAATAAATGAATATATTTTTTATATACAAAAGAAAAGAGGAAAAAATAATGATAATTATAAAATTTATTATTTTATCTGGGATATTTTGCTTGTCCACAGCATGCGGAATTACTATATCAAGAAAATATATAACAAGAGAAAAAGAATTAAAAGAAATGTTAAATGCTTTAAACATATTTGAAGAAAAAATAAAATTTACATATGAACCGATTCCAGATGTTTTTAAAGAAATATCGGAAAAATGTATATCAAGTATAGGAAATATATTTAAAAGTGCATCAGACAATATGCAAATAATGTCTGCAGGTGAAGCATGGGAAAAAGCAATAGATGAATCAGAAACAAAGCTAAATAAAGGAGATAAAGACACAATAAAAGGACTAGCAAAAATGCTAGGACAAATGGATTTGGATGGACAAGTTAATGAAATAAGATTAACAATGAAATTTTTAGAAAATAAAATTGAAGATGCACAAATGGAAAGAAAGAAAAATGAAAAATTATACAAAACCTTGGGAGCAACAATAGGACTAGCAATAGTAATAATTTTAGTATAAAAATCAAGGAAAGGAAAATTAATATGAGTATAGATTTATTATTTAAGATAGCGGCAATAGGAATATTAGTAGCAGTGTTATATCAAGTACTAGTAAGAGCAGGAAGAGAAGATCAAGCAATGATGACAACACTTGCTGGTCTTATAATTGTTCTATCAATGGTTATAAAAGAGGTAAGTTCATTATTTGACTCAGTAAGAACCATGTTTAATCTTTAGAGGAGTAAATCTATGGAAATTATCAAAATAATAGGAATAGGTTTAATATCAGTAATAATCATAGTCATACTAAAACAATATAAACCAGAATTTGCAATGTATGCCTCAATAATTGCAGGAGTTTTAATACTAACAATGCTTACTGACACATTTAAAGGAATAATAAATTTATTACAAGACATATCAAATAAAGCAAATGTAAATACTCAGTTTATAAAGATTTTAATAAAAATAACAGGGATAGCGATACTTACAGAATTTGCAGTAAGTATTTGCAAAGATACAGGAGAAAATGCAATAGCAAGCAAAGTAGACATAGGTGGAAAAGTAATCATAATCTCAATGTCAATACCAATTATAAGCGCATTGTTAGAAACAGTACTTAAGATATTACCTTGAAAAAGGAGTAAGAAAATTGGAAAAAAAGATAATAATTATATTAATCATAATAATGTTGTATTTCATGCCAAACAGAGTACTTGCTACGCAAAATAGTACAGATGAAAAAGATGAGATAATAAGTAGTCAAGAAAAAGCTTTAGGAATAGGAGATTTTATAAGTGAAGCAGACAAGTATACTGGAAATATAGACATTTCACAGATTTTCGAAGAAACAGTATCAGGAAAATTAGATAATACAAAAATAATAAAATACATAATTGCAATACTTGGAGATAACATGAAAGACGCAATTACAATGATAGCAGGGATAATTGTAGTTGTGATAATACATAGCATATTAAAAGCAATAAGCGAAAATTTAGGAAATGAATCAATAGCTAAAATAGCATATTATATTCAATACATATTAATAATAACATTAGTAATGAAAAATTTTTCAGACATAATCACAGGAATAAAAACATCAATACAGAATTTAAGTGCATTCACAAACACACTAATACCACTATTAAGCACTCTTATGATAACAACAGGTAACATCGTAACATCAAGAATGATAGAACCAATGTTATTATTTTTAATTACATTTATAAGTAATTTAATAGTAAATGTAATAATTCCGATTATATTGGTAGCAACAGCTTTAGGAATAATTTCTAAGATTTCAGACGAAGTTCAAGTGGACAAGTTATCAAAATTCTTCAAAAAAGGATCAGTATGGGTATTAACAACCGTACTCGGACTATTTATGACATTAACCACATTAGAAGGAGGAGTAACAAGTGGACTAGATGGAGTTACATTAAAAGCAGGAAAATCAATAGTATCAAATGCAATTCCAGTTGTAGGAGGAATATTAGGGGATGCAATAGATACCGTATTAGGATATAGTAACATAATAAAAAATGCAGTGGGAATTGTAGGAATAATAGTGGTAATGTGTATATGTATACAACCAATATTAAATTTAGCAGCATTAACAATAACATATTACTTAGGCGCAGCATTATGCCAGCCAATAGCTGATGAAAAAATAGTACGGGTTAATAGAGCAAATGGCAGGAACATTTAAAATATTTCTTGCGATAATGTGTGCAATAGTGGCAATGATTATAATAGGAATTGCAATAGTAATGAAATTATCAAATAGCGGATTAATGTATCAATAAGGAGGCTGTATGATATCAGCAATTAGTAAATGGTCACAAAGTATAATAATTGCAATAGTAATAGGTTCAATAATAACAATGATACTTCCAGAAGGAAAAAATAAGAAATACATAAAAATGATAATTGGAGTATATATATTATTTACAATATTAACACCAGTGTTAGGCAAAAAATTAGATTTATCAAAATACGATTTAAATCAATATATACCGAGCATGGCAGAAGTAGAATCTCCCCATAATACAACTCAATATAATGATAATGTAAAACAACTATTTATAAGCAAAGTAAAAAACAATATAACAGCAGAGCTAAAAGCAAAAGGATATGAAGCGGAAACAATCAATATCCAAACAGATGATGAATGCAATATTAATAAAATAGAAATAAGCCAGCTAGAAGAATACTCAAAAGAAAGCAAAGAAATAAACCAAGTAAAAATAGAAATTAATCAAAATACCGAAAAAGAAGAAAAGGTGAAAGGAATAGCAACTAGTGATAAACTGACAATAATAGAACATCTTAGTGAAACATATAAAATAGATAAGTCCAAAATAATTATTGAATAACAAAATGGAGGCCGTAATAATGAATGATAAACTAAAAAATATGTTTAAAGGTAAGAAAAAAACTGAGAACATTATAGTTCTAATAGTAATATTAATAATAACAGCTGTTGCAATAAATTATATATGGAAAGATAGTGGAGATAATAATGTAAAAGAAACTAAAAAAATAGAGACTAATGCAGTTCAAGTATCAGCAGATGTAAGTCAAAACGAAATAGAAACAAAGCTAGAAGACATATTATCACATATCTCTGGAGTAGGAAAAATAAGAGTGATGATAACATATTCAGAAACAAGCACAATAAATCCTGTATATAATGAGGATTCTAAAACAAGCAATATAAATGAAACTGATAGTGGTGGTGGAACTAGAACAACGACAGAGGTAAACTCTCAAAAAGAAGTAATATATAAAGAAAACAAGGATGGAAGCAAAGAGCCAGTTACTCAAAGCATAATAAGTCCAAAAATAGAAGGTGCAATAATTGCTGCACAAGGTGCAAGTAATGCAACAATAAAAGCCAATATTATTCAAGCTGTTGAAGCTGCAACAGGACTCGCAACACATAAGATACAAGTCTTTAAGATGGAGGATAATTAAATGAGGATTACATACATAAAAACAGGAAAAAGGCTAAAGAAAAAAAGTCTTTTAGAAAAATTAAAACTTAAGCCAGAGAAAAAACACGAAGCAGAAAATGCCATAGAAGTTAATTCAGAATATATAAATAGATATTTAAATCAAAATAATAAAAATGAATCAGAAAAAAAGGAAGAGAGAAAAGAAATATTCTCAACAATATTTAAGAAAAATCAGATAGTAATACTTACACTTGCTCTAATGTTTGTAACAGCAGGATATTTAAACTATACAAATAATCAAACTGAAGGTAATGAATTTGCAGAAGTAGGAGATGCACAACTAGTAAGCACAAATGTATATGAAAATAATGTAAGAATAGAAGATGATAATGCTAAAGAAACAAATGATATTATCTATTTGCAAGAAAAAAATGAAACAGCGCAGGAAACAGCAGCAAGTTCAGATTACTTTACACAAACTAGATTAGAAAGAGACACAATGTATTCTCAGATGTTAGAAACATATCAGAAAATACTTGAAAATGAGAAAATAAGTTCAGATCAAAAACAAATATCAAGTGAAGAAATAAAAAATATCAATAATCGAAAAAATGCAATATCAATAGCAGAAAATTTAATAAAAACGAAGAATTTTAGTGATGTTGTAATCCTTTTAAACGATAACAACATAAATGTTGTTGTAAAACAAAATGAAAATCTAAAAACAGAGCAAGTAGCACAAATATCTAATATAATTTCAAGAGAATTTAAAGCAGATATAAATGATATACATATTAGTATTCATAAATAGTAAATTAATATTTCATTTTAAGAATCACTATGATATAATTATCTCCATAAGAGGTAAAAAATGAAAATAAAAGATATAATAAATGCGTTATTAGGCAGAAAAAAGTTATTACAACTAGAAGCTCCGAAAGAAGAGAAAAAGCCTACTCCGCCAACAAAAGAAGAAAGAATAGAACATATAATAGAAAAAATGCCAGAAAACTTAACACAAATGGAAAAAGCATATTATGTTTATCTGGAATTAGGGAAAGAATTATGCGAAAGTCAAGAATTTATTTATTCAACACGAGAAGAAAAAGTCAGAGATTATAATCAAAGAGTAGATGATAGATTTGAAGGAATATGTAAATCAATGGCTGAGCTGTATGTAGATATATTAACAGATCCAAGAGTGGGGATTGAAGCTGAAACAGTAATGAAATATCCAGGAGCAGAGCTTTCACATGTTGATACAATAATGAAAATTAATGGAAAAACATACATTGCAAACATAATTGCAGATTTAAGCAGAATAAAATCACATGAAAAAACAAAAAAATTTGGATATGAAGTAGATCCGGAAGGCGTAAGAAAAGCAGTAAGAATCGATAATGAATTATATAAATTTAACCTAGAAGAGCAATATGGTAAGATTGACACTATTCCAGCTGATGAATTAGAAAAAATGGATTCAAAATTAGGATACACATTACGCACAAAAGGAAAAAATATATATTTATCAGATACATTGATTCAGATTCAAAAAGAAATGAATGATGATAACTTGCTAAAAGAGTATGTGTTTAAAAGAAAAGATGTACCAGAGAGTGAAAGATTAATATATAAATTAGACTATTTAGCAGATAATATGGATGGAATAATCGATAAACAAGGAAGAATAAATTATCTCGATATGATAAGAATGTATATGCAAGTCGCAGGTACTGTGCTAAAGCCAGAAGAATTTGCAAGACTAAAATCATACACAATAGCTAGAAATGGAAATGTGCATGATCTCGTTTCAATAATAAAAGTAAAGCCATTTGCAAAAGAACCTAATGGACAAAACACATATTATATGTATTCAAATGAAAGTCAGAAATTCCAGAAAAAATCTAAAAAAGAAATTACAGATATAATACAAAATGATAACAACAAGATAGTAGGAACAGCAGATAGAAACAATCCAATAAATAAAGCTGATATAGAATTATAGAAAAATATTGATAATTAAAAATCAATATGATATTATTAAGAAAAAACAGGAACACGAAAGAGGAGGATATAAAAATGAACCCAAAATATGAAGCATTGTTTAAACCAATGAACATAGGAAAACTAGAGATAAAGAACAGATTTGTGCTAGAGCCAATGGAAGGTACTAATATAGTAGACGGTATGGCAAAAGCAAAATACAATGGAGAAAAAGTTCATGATTATTATATAGAAAGAGCTAAAAATGATATAGGACTTATAATTCCTGGAATGATTTTATTAAAAAGCATGATGGGAAATAAGTGGGCATATAAGCAAGAAAAAGAATTTTTAAAAGCAAAACCATTAATAGATGAAATTCATAGCTATGGTTCAAAAGTATTCTTCCAATTAGGTGCAGGCTGGGGAAGATCTTTTACCATGCCATTAATATTAAAACAAATGTATGAAAGTAAATTCTTAAAAGTATTAGCAAAACCATTATTTAATTTTAATGATTTACTTGTTGCTCCATCAGAAGAGCCTAATAGATGGTTACCAGAGATAATGCATAGAGCAATGACAACAAATGAAATTCATGAATATGTTGATGCTTATGCAAAAACAGCACTATTATGCAAGGAAGCAGGAGTCGATGGAGTAGAAGTCCATGCAATACATGAAGGATATTTATTAGACCAATTTACAACTAAATACACAAACAAGAGAAAAGATGAGTATGGCGGATCTTTCGAAAATAGATATAGATTTGCAGTAGAAGTTGTAAAAGCAATAAAAGAAGCTTGTGGAAGCGATTATCCAGTATCAATAAGATTTTCAGTTACATCTAAGACTAAAGGATTTGGACAAGGTGCAGTACCAGGAGAAACCGAATATAAAGAAGTAGGAAGAGATTTAAAAGAAGGAATAAAAGCAGCAAAATATCTACAAGACGCAGGATATGATATGCTAAACGCAGATAATGGAACTTATGATGCTTGGTATTGGGCACATCCACCAATGTATATGCCTTTAAACTGTAACTTAAATGAAGCAGAAGAAATAAAGAAAGCCGTTACAATTCCAGTAGTATGTGCAGGAAGAATGCAAGCTGACACTGCTGCCAAAGCTATAGAAGAAGGAAAATTAGATGGAATGGGAATTGCAAGACAATTCTTAGCAGATCCAGAATACATAACAAAAATAAAAGAAGATAGAATAGAAGATGTATTACCTTGTATCTCTTGCCATAATGCATGTTTGCCAACATATCATTATAAAGGTGTTGGTTGTGAGATGACAGAAGATGGAACAAAAAATCAGGGACATTGTGCATTAAATCCTCGCACATTTAATGAAAAGAAATACACAATAACAAAAACAGATGAACCAAAGAAAGTTGCAATAATAGGAGCTGGAATTGCTGGATTAACAGCAGCATTCATATTAAAACAACGTGGACATCAAGTAAAAATTTATGAAAAATCAAATGAAGTATGCGGAGTGTTCAAAGCAGCTGCAGCACCATCATTTAAAGAAAAAGACAAACAATTAATTGAATGGTATAAAAGAAAGGCAATTGAACTTCAAATAGACATTGACTTTAATAGAGAAATAGATGATTTATCTGAAATTGAAGCAGATGAGATAATAATAGCAACAGGTGCCAAACCAAGAAGTTTAAATATTGAAGGTGCTAATAATGAAACAACAGTAGAAGCAATAGAATATTTAAGAGGATATAAAGAAGTCGGAGACAAAGTAGCAATAATAGGAGGAGGCTTAACAGGTTGTGAGATAGCTTATGACTTAGTAAAGCAGGGAAAACATCCAATTATAATCGAAGTTGCTGATGATATATTAAAAGTAAAAGGACTATGTATGGCAAACTCAAGTTGTTTAAGAGATTTATTGAAATTCTATGAAGTTCCAGTATATACAGAAACAAATGTAGAAAAAATTACTCCAAAAACAATTGTAATAAAACAAGCTAAAGAAAAAGAATCACAAAGATTTGCAGTTGATTCTGTTATAACATCAGTAGGATATATAGCAGGTTCAGAATTAGCAAACGAAGAATATTTAAAAGAACATAAAAATGTACATTTATTAGGAGATGCAGAAAAAGTAGGAAATCTAAAGACTGTAATATGGGGAGCTTATGATCTAGCTTTCTCAATATAAACATTACCCTTATTGCCAAAGAAAAAGATTGGCAATAAGGGCTTTATTTTTAGCCAAAACTCTGATATAATAATAAAGTCAAATATAATAAGGAGAATGAATAGTAAAATAAAATCATGAATAAACCAGAGTTATTAGCCCCAGCAGGGTCTTTCGAAAAAGCAAAAGTAGCATTTTTATATGGAGCAGATGCAGTATATTGTGGAACAGGAGCATTGTCATTAAGAAGCAGAGCAGAAGTTGATAATGATGAATTAGCTAAAACGATAAAATATGCTCATAGTATAGGAAAGAAAGTATATACAACCATTAATATCTATGCACCAGATAATATGTATGATGATATAAAATCACAAGTAGAAATGTTAAACAAATTAGCTGTTGATGCCGTAATTGTATCAGACGGTGGAGTTGTTGATATGATACATGAGATAGCACCAGACATACCAATTCACATTAGTACGCAAGCAAATACTTTAAGTAGCCATACAGCAAAATTTTGGTACAAAAATGGAGCATCAAGAGTTATATTATCAAGAGAAATGAACAAAGAACAAATCCGCGAACTTATAAACAATATACCACAAGGACTTGAAACAGAAATATTTGTACATGGAGCAATTTGCTGGGCATATTCAGGAAGATGCTATCTAAGTGATTTTCTTGCATGTAGAAACGCAAATTTAGGAGACTGTGCACAAAGTTGCAGATGGGCATATAATGTATATTTAGAAGAAAAAAATAATCCGGGAAATTTAATGCCTGTTGAAGATGACAGCAATGGAACATATATATTATCTTCAAAAGATTTATGCCTAATTAGAAGAATACCAGATATAGTTGACATGGGAGTAACCAGCTTAAAAATAGAAGGTAGACTAAAATCTGAATATTATGTTGCAAGTGTTGTTAATGCATACAGAAATGCGATAGATGATTATATAAATAATCCACAAGGATATGATTATAACAAATACTTAACAGAGCTAGAAAAAGTAAAAACAAGAGGGTTAACAGAGTTTTTCTTTAATGATAAAAGCAATAAAGATTTTCAAGAATATGAAGGAAAACAATATAATCCAGAATATGAATATGGAGCACAAGTATTAGAATATAATGAAGATAAATCAATTCTTAAGATAGGAAACAAGCTAAATGTCGGAGATAAAATGGAAATATTAATTCCAGATAGAATAACACCAGAAGAATTTACTATAAACAAAATGTGGGATACAGAAACAGATGAAGAAATAGAAACTGTAAATCCAGGAAAACTAGGACAATCAGTAAAAATGCATTTGCCTATAAAATGTGAAACTGGTTGGATGATAAGAAGAAAAAAATAAGAGGTCAGGCACTTCTGAATTAAACGTGCATATAATAAAATGTAAGTTTAATCGGAGGTGCTTTTATGTTTCTTGGAGGAGTAATTGGAGGATTTTTATCCTTTATGGGTTCTGGGACATTTGCTGTTGGTTACATAGCCAATAATAGCTTGTTTCCAGAAGCTTTAAGCAGTGAAGAAGAAAAGAAATACATACAAATGATGAGCAAAGGGGATGAGGAAGCAAGGAATATTTTAATAGAACATAACTTACGACTAGTAGCACATGTGTGCAAAAAATATGCAAATTCAAATGTTGACCAAGATGACTTAATATCAATAGGTTCAATAGGATTAATAAAAGGAATAAACAGTTATGATGTACATAAAAATATTAAATTATCAACATACATATCAAAATGTATTGATAATGAAATACTAATGTATCTTAGATCTATAAAAAAATTAAATTCAGAAGTTTATTTAGAAGATCCAATAGGAAAAGACAAAGATGATAATACAATAACATTAAAAGAGATACTAGAAAATGATGATAAACCAATAGAAGAAGAAATTGAACTAAAATTAAGAATAAAAAAATTATATGAAAAAATAAAAAGTAGTTTGCAAGAAAGAGAGAGAACTATTTTAGAATTAAGATTTGGATTAAACGGAGCAGAGCCGCAAACTCAGCATGAAATAGCAAAAGAAATGGGAATATCAAGATCGTATGTTTCAAGAATAGAAACTAAAGCAATAAACAAACTTGCAAAAGAAATAAAAGAATAATTGTACCGACTGAGCGGTCTAATATTCAAAATATAAATACTATGGTAAAATAACATGAAGAGTTAAGCTACATTTTAACAATGGCTGACGAAGTAAAGGAAAAAGATATGAAAGAAAAGATGTTTAAAGCAAAAGAGTACAATAATTTTAAAGAAATAATAAAAGAATCAACAAAAAAATATAAGGAAAATACAGCATTTGTAATAAAAGAAAAAGACGGAGTAAAAACTAATATAACTTACGAAAAACTATCAGAAGATATACATAATCTTGGAATAATGTTCTATATAATGGGACTAGAGAATAAAAGAACTGCTATAATTGGAAAAAATCAATATGCCTGGGTAGTAACACATTTAGCAAACCAATTAGGAGGAATAGTATCAGTACCATTAGATAAAGATTTACAATATGATGAATTAGAAAATTCATTAATAAGAAGCAAAGCCGAGTGCATAGTATTTGATCAAAAGTTAATACCTCAAATATTAAAAATACAAGAAAACAATAAAACTAATATTTGCACATTTATTTGTATGAATGAAAATGAACAAGGATTTTTTAGTATACCAGAAATAATAAACAAAGGAAAAGAATACAAGAAAAACAAAAATTCAAAATATATGCAAAAAGAGAAAGAATATGATAATGTCAAAATAGACAATAACAAAATGAGCATATTATTATTCACATCTGGAACAACATCAAAATCAAAAGCAGTAATGTTATCACAAAAAAACATAGTATCAAATATATATGCAATGCAAAAAGTAGAAGACATAAGACCTAATGATACTAATATAGCATTTTTACCATTTCACCATATATTTGGATCTACATGTATGATAGTAATGCTAGCATGTGGTGTAAAAACAGTATTTCCAGATGGATTAAGATACATAAAACAAAATTTAAATGAATACAAAGTTACATTATTTGTCGGCGTTCCGGTATTAGTTGAAGCTATATACAAAACAATAATGAAAGAAGTAAATAAGCAGGGAAAAACAAAATTAATAAAAAATGCAATAAAAATTAGTAATATGCTTAGAAAAATTCATATAGATGTTAGAAGAAAATTATTCAAATCAGTTATAGATGCTCTAGGAGGAGAACTAAGACTTATAATATCAGGTGGAGCACCAGCTGATCCATTAATTTCAAAAGGATTTAATGATCTAGGAATTAAAACTGTTCAAGGGTATGGATTAAGTGAAACTTCACCAGTAATTTGCGCCGAAAACAATTGGAATATACGCAATGGTTCTGTAGGAAAACCAATGATAAATGATAAAATAGAAATAGTAAATAAAGATGAAGAAGGCATAGGAGAGATTAGAGTAAAAGGTCCAAATGTTATGCTGGGATATTACGAGATGCCAGAAACTACAGCAGAAGTATTAAAAAATGGCTGGTTTTATACAGGAGATTTGGGATATATAGATAAAGATGGATTTTTATTTATTACAGGTAGAAATAAAAATTTGATTGTATTAAAAAACGGCAAAAAAGTATTTCCAGAAGAATTGGAAACTTTAGTTGGCAGAATAGAATGTGTCAGTGAATGTATGGTATTTGGTTTGCCAGATGAGAAAGATAAAGATGATGTCAAATTATCAGTAAAAGTAGTATATGATAAAGAAGAAGTTAAAAAGAAATATGGAAATATAGATGAAAAAGAGATTTACAATATTATGTGGAATAAAATCAAAGAACTTAATACAACATTTCCTAGATATAAACATATACAAAAATTAATATTAACAGATGAAGAACTAATAAAAACTACAACCAAAAAAGTAAAAAGACAAGAAGAAATGAAAAAAATAATTGAACAAAATTCACTCGCAATAAATAAGTAGTAATGATATGATAAACCTGAAAAATAAATATGGAGTATCATTATGATAAACAGAAAAGAAAGATAAGATAAAAAAGAATGTTTCAAAAAATTGGAGCATTTTTTTTTATAAAAATTTATCATAAATCTATTGACAGTTGAATATATATTCAACTATAATATTAGTTGAATAAACATTCAACTAAAGAAAGGAGAAATATGAGCGAGGACATAGAAATCTGTGACATGCAAGTTATACACGAAGATGTTGTAAATAGCGTAATAGAGCAACTACCGAGTGACAAGAGGATAGAGGAACTTGCAAACTTTTATAAGATTTTTTCAGATCCAACCAAAATAAAAATATTATGGGCATTAGACATATCTGAAATGTGTGGATGCGACTTAGCTGCAATAACAGGTGTAACTAAATCAGCAATATCACATCAATTAAGTTCACTAAAAGAACTTAATCTTGTAAAAGCACGAAAACAAGGAAAAATTGTTTATTATTCATTATCAGATAATTGTGTAAAAGAAATACTTGAAAAAGGTGTAATACACACAATAAATAGATAAGGTTAATAATTTATGGTTTATGGGTATATCCTAAAATCCAAATGAATTACAAAAGGAAAAGTAAATGAAAGAAAAAATTGCTAAAATAGTATCAAGTGTAATTTTATTGATAGCAGCGATAATTTTAAAAAGCCAGATTGCATGGCTAAGTACAGTATTATTTTTGATCAGCTACATAATAGTTGGTTTTGAAGTAATAAAAGAAGCTTTTGAGAATATAAAAGAGGGCGAAATCTTTGATGAAAATTTCTTAATGACAATAGCAACTGTAGGAGCATTAATAATAGGAGAATTTCCTGAAGCAGTTGCAGTAATGATTTTCTACAATGTTGGAGAAATGTTTGAAGAAATAGCAACTGATAAATCAAAAAAATCAATAGAAAATTTAATGAATATTAGACCAGACTATGCTAATTTAAAATCAGATGATGGAAAAATAACTAAAGTATCTCCAGATAAAGTAAAAGTAGGAGACATAATAGTAGTAAAACCAGGAGAAAAGATACCACTAGATGGAATAATAATAGAAGGAAATTCAAATATCGATACAGCAGCACTAACAGGTGAATCACTTCCAAGTGAAGTTCAAGTTGATTCAGAAGTTTTGAGTGGATGCATAAACCTAACAGGAATCATTATAATAAAAGTAGAAAAAGAATATGGAGAATCAACTGTATGCAAAATATTAGACTTAGTACAGCATGCAACAACTAAAAAAGCAGTTGCAGAAAATTTTATAACTAAATTTTCTAAAGTATATACACCAATAGTTGTAATACTTGCACTTATAATAGCAATAGTGCCAAGTTTTATATTAAAAATAGGAACTCCATATGAATGGATTTATAGAGCATTAACATTTTTAGTTATATCATGTCCTTGTGCATTAGTAATATCAGTACCTCTAAGCTTTTTCGGAGGAATTGGTGGAGCATCAAAACAGGGAATATTAATAAAGGGAAGTAACTATATGGATTACCTAGCAAAATTAGATACAATAGTATTTGATAAAACAGGAACACTAACAAAAGGCACATTTATAGTAGATAAAATTATATTAGCAGATGAAACTAAATATTCATATCCTTTAAATAAAGAAGGAAAAGAAAAATGTGCAGAAATATTAAAATATGCAGCCTATGCAGAACATTATTCATCACATCCTGTTGCAACATCAGTAAAAAACGCGTATATAGATGAAATTGATGAAAGCAAGATTTTAGATCTACATGAAATTGCAGGAAAAGGAGTAATGTGCAAAGTAGATGGAAAAGAAGTTTGCGTTGGAAATGAAAAATTCGTAAATGAAAAAGTAGAAATAAAAAAAGCAGATAATAGTAAAACAACATTGTATGTTGCAGTAGATAGAAAATACATTGGTAGAATCGCAATAACAGATGAGATAAAAGAAGATAGCAAAAAAGCAATAGAAATGCTTAGAAAAGAAGGAGTAAGCAATATCGTAATGCTTACAGGCGATAAGAAAGAGGCTGCAGACAAAGTAGCAAAGGAAATCAATATAGATAAAATATATTCAGAATTATTACCAGCAGACAAAGTAGCAAAAGTTGAAGAATTATTAAACAATAAAGATGATTCAAGGGCACTTGCTTTTGTTGGAGATGGAATAAATGATAGCCCAGTTCTTGCAAGAGCAGATATAGGAATTGCAATGGGAGGATTAGGATCAGATGCAGCTATTGAAGCGGCAGATATTGTAATAATGACAGATGAGCCATCGAAGGTAGCTAAAGCAATACAAGTAGCTAAGAAAACAATAAAGATAGCTCATGAAAACATTGCATTTGCAATTTTTATAAAGGTGTTAATATTAATACTAAGTGCAGTAGGAATTGCAACAATGTGGGAAGCTGTATTTGCGGATGTTGGAGTAACAATAATTGCAGTATTAAACTCATTTAGAGCAATGAAAGTACAATAAAATTATAGCCACGTATATTACGTGGCTTATTTACATAATAGAGCAAAATTTAATCAAAATGTTATTGACAAATAAAAATCGTTAGGTCATAATATAAGTTGAATAACAATAGAAAAAAGATTTTTTAGTTTACAAAGGAGGAAATTATATGCCTTACGTTTTTAATAAAATTACAGTAAGACCACAATTACCAAAAAGAATAAGCAAATTATATGATATATCATACAACTTATGGTGGTCATGGAATACAGAATTTTTAAGATTATTTAAAAAGATAGATATGGATTTATGGGAAAAATGCGAGAAAAATCCTGTAAAATTTTTAAGACTTGTTTCACAAGATAGATTAGAAGAAGCTGCAAGCGATCAAGAGTTTTTAAAAGAATATGATAAAATAGTAAGAAACTTTGAAGATTATATGGATGCAAAATCAACATGGTATAGCAAAAAATATCCTAATAATGCACATGATTTAATTGCATATTTTTCAGCTGAATATGGTTTAGATGAAACAGTAGCAATATATTCTGGTGGACTTGGAATTTTATCAGGAGACCATTTAAAATCATCAAGTGACATGGGAATTCCTTTAGTAGGAATCGGATTATTATATAAACATGGATATTTCCATCAAGTGATAAATGGATTTGGTCAGCAAGAAACTGTATACAAAGATGTAGATTTAACTACACTACCAATACATACAGTAAAAGATGATGAAGGAAATGATCTTTTAATATCATTAAAATTTCCTCTTAAAAACATCTATTTAAAAGTATGGAGAATTGAAGTTGGAAGAGTAACTTTATACTTATTAGATTCAGATATAGAAGCAAATATAGAAGAATATAGAGATGTTACAACAACCCTATATGGTGGTGACCAGGAAATGAGAATCCAACAAGAGATTGTACTAGGAATGGGAGGAGTACAATTACTATATAGATTAGGATTAAAGCCTACTGTATATCACATGAATGAAGGACATTCATCATTCTTAACATTAGAATTAATAAAAAATGTAATGAAAACAAAACAAGTATCATTTGAAATTGCAAGAAACATTGTATCAGCAGAAACAGTATTTACAACACATACACCAGTACCTGCTGGAAATGATATATTCCCTAAAAATTTAGTTGAAAGATATTTTGATAAATATTGGGATAAGCTAGGAATATCAAAACAGGAATTTTTAGAATTAGGAACAAAACCACAAGAAGATGTTAATACATCAGGATTTAACATGGGAATATTAGCTTTAAAAATTGCTGGAAAGAAAAATGGTGTTAGTAAATTACATGGAGCTGTATCAAGAGATTTATTTGGTGATGTATGGACAAATGTTCCAGCAAATGAAGCACCGATAGATTATGTAACAAATGGAGTACATACATGCTCATGGCTTGCACCAACAATGAAAGATTTATATAATGAATATTTAAGACCATATTGGCAAGACAATATTCAAGACGATGATGTATGGAAAGACATAGAGAAGATACCAGATGAAGAACTTTGGAAAATGCATCAAGCTAGAAAAGAAAAACTATTAAAAATAGTAAAAAATTCAACAGTAACAAGACTTAGAAGATATAATTATTCATATGAAGATATTGACGAAATAGTAGGAAAACTTGATCCAAATGTATTAACAATCGGATTTGCAAGAAGATTTGCAACATATAAAAGAGCCACATTAATATTTAGAGATCTTGAAAGGATAACAAAAATATTTAATGAAAAAAATATGCCAATACAAATAATATTTGCAGGAAAAGCTCATCCACAAGATGCAGAAGGACAGAAACTAATACAGTTTATTCATGATTTAGCACTAAAGCCACAATTCAAAGGAAAGATATTCTTATTAGAAAACTATAACATAGGAATGTCGAGATACCTAGTATCAGGAGTAGACGTTTGGCTAAATAATCCTCGTAGACCATTAGAAGCATCTGGAACAAGTGGACAAAAAGCAGCAGTAAATGGTGTAATAAACTTTAGCGTATTAGATGGTTGGTGGGCAGAAGGTTACAACCAAAAGAATGGCTGGACAATTGGAACAAATGCAGAATATAAAAACTATGATGAACAAGATGATGCAGATGCCAATAGTATGTATGATACATTAGAAAATAAAATAATGCCAACATATTATGATAAAAATGAAAAAGGATATTCTGATAATTGGCTAAAAATAATGAAAAATTGCATAATATCAAATGCAGGAAAATTTAGTACAGCAAGAATGCTACAAGATTATGTATCAAAAATGTACATACCATTATGCAATTTAAGCAATAAATATTACAATGACTTAGAAAAAGTAAGCCAATATAATGAATGGAAAAACATTATATCAAAACAATGGAATAACATAAAAATAATGCAAAGTAAATCTAATTACAATGATATAACAGTAGATGCAGGAAATAAAATCACAGTAGGATGTGAAATAACATTACCAAATGATTTAATAAAAATAGAAAACATAGATGTCCAAGTTTACTATGGAAAGATTACAGAAGAAGGAGTAGTTGATGATATACAAATAACATCAATGAAACTAGAAGATACTGAAAAAGATAAATATATATTCAGTGCTAAAATAGAATTAAAAAATGGCGGAGATTATGGATATACATTTAGAGTAATACCTAAAAATGAAATGATATTAGATCCGATGAATTTAGATTTGGTAAAATGGATAACAGATACGAATAACAATTAATTTCCAAGAAAGCATTGACAAAATATAGACAAATGAGTTATAATGTAATTGTTACATAAGTGAGAGCAAAGAGTGGAAGCCAATTCCACTCTTTAATTCATGTTAATAAATAATAGAAAGGTTTTTAAATATGACCGCTTTAGAAACAAAAATAAAAGAGGCAATAGAGCCAATAATAACAAAATTAAATTACAAAATATATGATGTAATTTATGAAAAAGAAGGAAAAGACAATTATTTAAGAATATTCATTGACACAGACAAAAAAGAAGGAATTAGTTTAAATGATTGTGAAACAGTTAATAATGGTATTACAGACTTCTTAGATGAGAAGAATTTCATAAAATCACAATATTTCTTAGAAATTTCATCACCAGGAATAGAAAGAAGAATTAGAGATGACGAACAATTAGAGCAAAATCTTAATTCAAAAGTAGAAGTACATTTATATAAAGCAATAGAAAAAGAAAAAACGATAATTGGAATCTTAGAAAAATTTGACGATAATACTGTTACAATAAAGAAATCAGATGAAAAAGAAATAATCATAGAAAAAAATAATATAACAAATATGAAAACAGTTTTTAATTGGGAGGAAAATTAAAATGAAGAAAAAAGAAACAAAGGTAGTAAATAAAGGAATTGATACTACAGAGTTATTACTAGCAATGGATGAACTAGAGAAAAACAATGGAATAAATAAAGACTTCCTAATGGAATCAATAGAATCAGCACTTGTTGTAGCATATAAAAGAAACTTTGAATGCTCAGATGAAAATGTAAAAGTAGTATTAGATAAAATTGATGGAAAAATGCACGTATATCAAGAAAAAGATGTTGTTGAAAATGTTGAAGATGATAAAAAAGAAATATCTTTAAAAGATGCTAAAGAAATAAACAGTAATTATGAAGTTGGCAATAAAGTACAATTTGAATTAATGCCAAAAGAATTTGGAAGAATTGCAGCACAAACAGCAAAACAAGTAATTACTCAAAAAATAAGAGAAGCATCAAGAGACGTAATATTCAAAGAATTTGCTGACAAAAAAGGCGAAATAATAACAGGATTAGTACAAAAAGCAGATGGTGGAGCAGTTATACTTGATTTAGGCAAGATAGAAGGAGTTATGCCTAAGAAAGAACAAATACCTACTGAAAAATATCATGTAAATGATAAAATAAAAACATGTATTATCAGTGTTGAAAAAGGTGCAAAAGGATCAACACAAATTATCCTATCAAGAGCTAGCACAGAATTTGTAAGAAAATTATTTGAAATAGAAATCCCAGAAATATATGAAGGATTAATAGAAATTAAGAGCATCTCAAGAGAAGCTGGATCAAGAAGCAAAGTTGCAGTATATTCACCAAATCCTAATATTGACCCAGTAGGTTCATGTGTAGGACAAAAAGGAATACGTATACAAAATATAATAAACGAATTGAACGGAGAAAAAATTGATGTAATTGAATGGAACGAAGATCCATCAATATTCATATCAACAGCATTGCTTCCAGCTAAAGTATTAGCAGTAGATATAAAAGAAGACGAACATTTTGCACAAGTAATAGTACCAGATGATCAACTATCATTAGCAATAGGAAAATCAGGACAAAATGCAAAATTAGCAGTTAGATTAACAGGATGGAAAATAGATATAAAGAGTGAATCTCAATTTAGAGAAATGCTTATGAAAAATCAAGAAGAAAACAATGAAGAAACAGAAGAAGATTTTAATAAAGCTGATACAGAAGAAAATATAGAGGAGACAGATTTTAATAAAGCAGACTAAATAAAATTCATAAACTTGAACAAAAGTATATAAAATATATAGAAAGCTATAAAAATGTATAAACATTTTATAGAATCGGGGGTGAATTTATTGGCTAAAATAAAAATATACGAAATAGCAAAAGAACTAAAGATAGACAATAAAGATGTATTAGAAACAGCAAAAAAAATTGGATTAAAAGTTACTAGTCATTTAAGTGGTATCGAAGAAAATGATGTAAAGAGGTTGAAGGAAAATTTGAAAAAAAGCGAAAAGGATATAAAACCAGAAAAAATGGAAAAGAAAGCAAAAACAGAAAAAAAAGATGAAATAAAAACAACAGGTCAAATAATAATAAGAAGAGAAGTAATAGTAGAAGACAAAAAGCAAGAAACAAATAAAAATCAGAAAAATGGTATTGGTTTTAATGTACAAAGAAGAAACAAAGATTTTAATATAGTTTATAGAGAAAAGCCAACAAAGCCAATGACTGTTAATGAACTATTTGGAATAAAACCAAAGGCTACTAAAAAAGAAGAACCAAAAGTTGAAGAAAAGAAAAAAGTTGAAAATAAAGTAGAAAGTGCTGCAACTGAAAAAGTAGAAGCTCCAAAACAACCAGAAATAAAAGAACCAGAGACAAAGAAAAATAATGAAAAGATTAATAACGAAACTAAAACAATAAGCAAGGAAGTAAAAGCAGAAACAAAGATTATGGAAAATAAACAAACAAATAAAAGCTTTAATAAAGACAATTTCAATAGAAATGGATATAACAAAGAAAATAATCAAAGAGAAGGTTTTAGCAAAGATAGAAACTTTAATAAGAATGGAAGAGACGGATTTGTTAGAAATAACAGAGATGGAAACAACTTTAGAGATAATAGAGGATTCAGAAACAACAACTCTCAAGATGGCAAATTTGGAAACAGAAACAATAACTCTGGATTTAACAAAGAAGGTTCAAGAAGTTTTAGAGATAATAATAATAATGGTTCATCTTTCAAAAGAGATTTCAAACAAAGACCTGCAAATAATAAATCTATTGACAAAAACATTAAGGATATTGTATCTATTGATATTATGGAAAAAGACAATCAAAGAGATTACAGCACAAAAATTATTGACAAACAAAAAGCTAATAGAAATCTAGATGACAAAAAGAAAAATAACAGAAATAGAAGAGGATCAGATGAAGAATCATTTGATGAAGATAAATTAAGAGACTTAAAGCAAGTAAATAGATTGTCTAATATGTTTGAAGATCAAGAAGGAGGAATGCTTGATTATTACGACCTAACTACAGCAAGAGGAAAGAAAAATAAGAAAAAAGCTAAGAAAGATGGAGAAAGAAATAAGCAAAAAATCTTTGAATTAAAAGAGATTACAATTCCATCAAATATATCTGTAAAAGATTTAGCAACAGATTTAAAGAAAACAAGTACAGAAGTAATTAAGAAATTATTTGACTTAGGAATAATGGCAAATATCAATCAAACACTTGATTTTGATACAGCATATTTAGTAGCTGATGCTTTTGGAGTAATGGCAACTAAAAAAGAAGAAATCAAAGATGAAGACATATTATTTGATGATTCAGAGGATAAGGAAGAAGATTTACAACAAAGACCACCAGTTGTAGTTGTTATGGGGCACGTTGACCATGGAAAAACTTCACTTCTTGATGCAATTAGAAAAACAAATGTAATTGAAGGAGAAGCTGGAGGAATCACACAACATATTGGTGCATACAAAGTAAATGTAAATGGAAGAGAAATAACTTTCTTAGATACACCAGGACATGAAGCCTTTACAAGCATGCGTGCAAGAGGAGCTCAAATCACAGATATAGCAATATTAGTTATAGCAGCAGATGATGGTGTTATGCCTCAAACAGTAGAGGCAATAAACCATGCAAAAGCAGCAGGAATACCAATAATTGTTGCAGTAAATAAGATTGACTTACCAGGAGCAAATGTTGATAAAGTTAAGCAAGAATTAATGAAGTATGAACTAGTTCCAGAAGAATGGGGCGGAGATACAATATTTGTGCCAATTTCAGCAAAGAAGAACATTAATATAGATAACTTATTAGAAATGGTTCTACTTGTTGCAGACATGCAAAATTTAAGAGCTAACCCTAATAGACAATCAAAAGGAACAGTTATAGAAGCAAGACTTGACAAAGCACAAGGACCAATCGCCTCTGTATTAGTTCAAAGAGGAACTTTAAATGTAGGAGATACTATCATTTTAGGAACATCTATAGGAAAAATCAGAACAATGAAAAATGATAAAGGAAAGATGGTAAGAGAAGCTGGACCATCAACACCAGTTGAAATCACAGGTTTACATGAAGTTCCAGAAGCAGGAGATGTATTCTACGAAGTAAAAAATGAAAAAGTAGCAAAACATTTAATTGAACAAAGAAAGCTAGAAAGCCGTGAGAAAGCATTAAATAATACTGAAGCAGTAACACTAGATAACCTATTTGACAAAATGGCGAGTGAAGATTTAAAGCAATTAAATATCATTGTAAAAGCTGATGTTCAAGGTACAGCAGAAGCAATGAAATCATCACTTGAAAAACTATCAAATGATGAAGTTAGAGTATCAGTAATTCACTCTAGTGCAGGTGGTGTAACTGAATCAGATGTTCAACTTGCAAAAGCAGCAAATGCAATTATAATAGCATTTAATGTACGTCCAGTTGGAGCAGCAAAGAATTTAGCTGAAAAAGATGGAGTAGAAATAAAACAATACTCTGTAATATATCAAGCTATCGAAGACGTACAGGATGCAATGAAAGGAATGCTTGCACCAGTTTACCAAGAAGTAAATATCGGAAATGCAGAAGTAAGACAGACATTTAGAATATCTAATGTAGGAACAATAGCTGGATGCTTTGTACTAGATGGAAAACTAGAAAGAAATGCTGGAGTAAGAGTAATCCGTGAAGGTGTAGTAATTCATGACGGAAAATTAGTGTCATTAAAAAGATTTAAAGACGATGCTAAAGAAGTATCTAAAGGATTTGAATGTGGACTTCAAATTGAAGACTACAATGATCTAAAAGAAGGAGATACAATTGAAGCATATATTAAAGAAGAAGTAAAAAGATAATAATAAATGACCTGATAATTGAACACAAAGTTACAGTTATTAGGTCATTTTAGAATTAAGGAAGGATTAAAAATGGCTAAAAACACAAATAGATTAGGAAGAGTTGACGAAGAACTTAGAAAAGAAATAAGTCAAGTGATAAACTATGAACTAAAAAATCCTGATGTAACAGGAATGGTAAGTGTTACAAAAGTAAAAGTAACACCAGATTTAAAATATGCAAAAGTATATGTTAGTGTTTTAAACTCTAAAAATTTAAAACAAACAATACAAGGTCTAAAAGATTCAGCAGGATTTATAAGAAGCAGAGTTGCTGCAACTGTTAATTTAAGAATAACACCACAATTAGTGTTTGAATATGATGATTCAATAGTTTATGGTGAAAAAATAGACGCAATATTAAATGAACTAAAAAAAGAGAGAAAATCTGATAATAATGAAGATTAGAAGAAAATAAAGGAGACAAAGAATGACTACTTTAGACGAAATATTAGAAAAAATAAAAAGTGCGAATAACATAGTAGTACTAACACACGAAAATCCAGATGGAGATGCTATAGGTTCGAGCTTAGCTTTATATCAAGCTTTAAAAGCTTTAAATAAAGACGTAGAAGTAATAATACCAAAATACTCAAGGATATTTGAAGTACTACCATGTATATCAGAAGCACGCAAAGAAGGTACAAGAGAAAAATATGATTTAGCAATATCTGTTGATTGTGCAACAATAAAACTATTAAATGGCTGGTCAAATTATTTTGAAGATGCAAATACAAGAATCATGATAGACCATCATAGCGTTAATGACATGTTTGGCGATGTAAACTATGTTGATCCAAGTGCTCCTGCGTGCGCACAAGTCCTTTACAGGCTTTTTCAATTCTATGGATGGGATATTAATCAATCAATAGGAACATGCCTAATAGCGGGAATAATAACAGATACAGGAGGGTTTCAATATTCAAAAGTATCACAAGAAACATTTGCAATAGCATCAGAGCTATTAGCCAAAGGTGTAAACATATCAAGAATATATAAACAAATGCTTGAGACTCATACAAAAACAAGCTTTGAACTAAGAAAAATAGCACTTGATAGAATGGAGTTTATAGACAATGACAAAATAACATTTACATATATAACTAAAGAAGATGAGCAAAATGTAAATGCAGAAACAGGCGACTATGAAGGAATAGTTAATGAAGGTAGAGGAATCGAAGGAGTCGAAGTATCAATATTCCTACATGAAAATGAAAAAGGATTTAAAGTATCTCTAAGATCATCAGAAAATATAAACGTAGCAGATGTATGTTTAATGTTTGGCGGCGGCGGTCATGCACAGGCAGCAGGTGCAACAATGCAAGGAACTCCAACTCAGATTAGAGATAAAATACTTTCAGAAGTAAGAAGACAGATGAAATAATTTATATAAAATTTTAGATGTAGCGAAATGACGAATGTTCATTTCGCTATAACTATATAAATTTTTGAGTAAAATATCGCGATTTTTTATACTTCAATTACTTTGAATTAAGCAATAAAGATTAGCTCAAAAACATTATGTAAATTAAAAACCAACTTTATTCAATATTATATATATACAAATAAATTTAATTTATAAAGAAAAAATAGTTACGTAAACCTACATTAGACTGAATAATACAGTGAAATAAAAAAATATAACCCCAAAGACTAAAAATAAGATAAAACATGAAAACGACGATAAACTAAAGAAAAATACGAATTAAAATGTCATTAAAAGGCAATAATAAAAAATAAAATAAAAAACTTTAAAAAAAATGAAAAAAAGTGTTGACTTTTTAGCCAGACGATAGTATAATAAAAAACGTCCCAAGCAGAACGGATACAACAAGAAACACAGGGACATAAAGTACATTGAAAAGTAAACAATGAATCTTTTGAGAAACCAATAAAAGCGGTAG
>OMGH01000140.1_pt1 | contig 64300 bp, 49 predicted proteins | sample 1645841 | NCBI WGS metagenome assembly OMGH01 (sample SAMN00849584, study PRJEB25192) | human gut metagenome
TATCGCCTTTCAGCACATTAATCAACTGTGGCAATTCATCAATGGAAGTAGAACGAATGAATTTTCCTATTTTTGTCAAACGCTTCTCATCCGGCAACAGGTTGCCATCTGCATCACGTTCGTCAGTCATTGTTTTGAATTTGATGACTTTGAAAATCTTACCGCTCTTTCCCGGGCGTTCCTGAGTAAAAAGAACACCGGCTTCTTTATTAGCAAAATGCAGCCAGATAGAAATGAGTAATAATATCGGACAGATAAGCATTAATGCACAAAAGACTATGATAAAATCAATCAGACGTTTTACAAAATGTACATACATGATTTTGGTTATTGGAAATGTTTCATAATAATCCTGTATGTTCGCTCTACGGTATAATTCTCCTTCAGGTAATCATACCCTTTCTCACCCATTAACTTTAACTTTTCTCTGTTCTCGGCAACAAACTCAACCATCTCCATAAATGTTTCCAGATTTCCACTTTCCGTCCATAAACCATATCCATTCTTTTCGGCTATTGGACCAATATCCGTATTCATATCCGTAGCCATCAGCACGGGCATTCTGTTTTCTAAATAAGATAGTAACCTGGAAGGATAATTGGGAATTGTGAAACGATTGTCCAGGAAAATCAGGCCTACGTCACAAGCACTCACCAAATCATCATATTCCTGCTTGGGAAGAGACGGAATCAAACAGGAATTATGAGGAGTATTATTCCGAAACCATTGAGAAATTTTCCCATATTCAGTACCGTTACCAACCACTACAAAATAGGTATCAGTTCGTTTCTCATTAGCAGCCAATACATTCATCAGAAAATCAACTCCTTGCGGACGTCCCAAATTACCGCCATAAATAAGTAATAATTTATCCGTTGGAATATTCAGCTTTTGAAGCAAAACGCTATTGTTATATCCTGATTTCTTTCCATGCAATTCAATGCTATTGGGGCATATCTCCACTCTTTCTGCTGTTATCAAAGGATTATATCTCAATACATATTCCACATTCGCGGGAGACATGCAGCCAATATGATCGGAGAGCTGATAAAGTATCTCCTCCTTCTTGCGGAACAGCTTATATACAAAGCTGCCTTTTGAAAACATTCCCAAGTCAACCGCATTCTGAGGGAATATGTCCTTCAACAAAAGATACGTTTTTGCTTCACATTGTCTCTTCACAGAAGAAATCACCCGGTTGAAAGTAATGGGAGGAGTAGAATACAGTATCAGATCAAACTTTATATTTTTCCAGTATTTACGTATTGCACGCTGATACTGATATTCTAATAGCAAGGTTCCAAGACCTTTCTCTATAAGATTAGTCTTCTGAATATTCAGAGTTTTCACACTCAATATCTTAGCTCCGTCACTTTCTTTTATTCCTGTGGGTAGATGAAAACGGCGTTCAGCAGGAACCACAATATGTATCTGATGACCATGGCGGATGAATTCACGCGTCAGGTCCGTATAGATACCTCTTTCGGAAATATCAGAAATAGGATGCAAAGTAAGAAACAGAATCTTCATCCTTCAAATCAATATTTTCTCCAAACCATCTTATCCACTACCCCGGTGTAGCTCTGAATCAGTTTCACAACCTTAACCGAAACATTCTCATCCGTATAGTCATCGACAGGGATACCCAAAGCTCCGGCACGATTCATCTCCACCGCCACATCAACAGCCTGCAACACCTGTTCAGTTGTAATGCCGGCCAAGATAAAGTTGCCCTTGTCCAAAGCCTCGGGACGCTCCGTACTCGTACGGATACAAACAGCAGGGAAAGGATGACCGATTGAAAGGAAATAGCTGCTCTCCTCAGGCAAGGTGCCCGAATCTGAAACTACAGCAAAAGCATTCATCTGAAGATGGTTATAATCATGAAAGCCCAAAGGTTGGTGCTGGATCACCCGCTCGTCAAATACAAAACCACGCTGTTCGATGAATTTCCTGGATCGCGGATGGCAAGAATAGAGAATAGGCATATCGTATTTTTTTGCCATTTCATTAACCGCATTCATCAGATTGAAGAAATTCTTCTCCGTATCGATATTCTCTTCACGATGGGCGGACAGAAGAATATATTTTCCTTTTTCCAGTTTTAGTTTTTCCAAAATATCACTCCTCTTGATCTGTTCCAGATTGTTATGCAGAACCTCAGCCATGGGTGAACCGACCACATAAGTACGTTCTTTAGGAGTACCCGCAGCATTCAGGTAACGGCGGGCATGCTCGGAGTAGCAAAGGTTCACGTCAGCAGTCACATCAACAATCCTCCGGTTCGTCTCTTCAGGAAGGCATTCGTCAAAACAGCGGTTACCCGCTTCCATATGAAAGATAGGGATATGAAGACGCTTGGCACCAATAACGGAAAGACAGGAATTGGTATCACCTAGTACGAGAACCGCATCAGGACGCATCTCTGCCATAAGTTGGTAAGACTTAGCGATAATATTGCCGATAGTCTCGCCAAGGTCCTTCCCTACAGCATTCAGGTAGTAGTCAGGTTCACGAAGCCCCAGGTCTTCAAAGAACACCTGATTCAGGGAGTAATCATAATTCTGACCCGTATGTACCAGTACCTGATCGAAATATTGATCACAACGTTTGATGGTGGCAGACAGGCGGATAATCTCCGGACGGGTGCCTATAATAGTCATTAATTTAAGCTTGCTCATTTCAATTTATAGTTTTCAGTGTTATCACAAGGGGCAAAGTAAGTATCACCGTCAGAAGGGTCATACCATTCATTGATCCAGAACTGGGTATAGAGCTCTTCATCCCCGATATTGGTGATGTTATGGGTATACCAGACGGGCATATCCACATAACAAGGCTCATTGCCATCCAGATAGAAGTTCAGGACTTCAGCCGTACCTATCTTACGCAACTGAATACGGGCTTTTCCACGGATAACGGTAAAACGTTCGATCTTACGGGTATGATAATGATTGCCACGTGTGATACCGGGAACTGTAGTGGAAAAAGAGACTTGTCCGCCAATACCCAATTTTACTGTTTCCACAAACATACCGCGTGGGTCTTCGTGTTTTACCAGCTTACGGGGATAGACAGAAACAAAGTCAATATAACCGCAAAAAGTATTGAAAAGATTCACTTCATTCTTATCTTTCAGGACAGGAATGATACCCTGATCGAAATAGAGGGATTTAAAATTTTCCAATACACCTAATATCGTAGTTACTTTCTTTTCAAAGTCATAAGGAACCAAATCACGTTCAATCACCGGAACATCATTTGAAGCGGCTTCGCGTATCTTCCCAATGATATGTTTGCAGAGATTACCCACATAGATGAGATTCACCACACTGTCCTGAAGGACCTCAGGAATTTCCCCATGAGTCAGCTTATAGCAGAAGGTAGCAATGAAAGAATTATAGTTGGGACGGCCAAAAGGACCGTACACATTGGGAACGACCATACCGGTAAAACTGGCATGGTTCCGTCCCGCCCACTCTTCAAGCAGCCTACGCCCTTCGCATTTGGAACGTCCGTATTCATTATCGCGTTCCTCCTGCGTAGAAGAAGAGAATAGCACATGTGGAGTTACCTTCTCAGCTTCCATGGCGGATATCAACTGGCTTACCAGACGGATGTTCGTATCATAAAGCACACGGGCATCCGGGTGGCGGTTCATAGCGGCCAGATGCACGATAACATCACATTCACGCACAAAAGAACGCAATTTATCCTCGCTCTGAAAATAGGAGTCTTCAAAGGGGATACGCAGGAATTCATCAGGGAACAGACCGAGCTCATTGTAGAGATGGGTACCTACAAAGCCGGGCTGGCCCGTTATGCCAACTCGTATCATAAAATCATTAAGTTTTTTAAGAATAAGAAAGAATTAGAGATGAAGGTCTTCGCGGATAAAGGAAAGCTTCAGGAGAAGTTGCTTCATGCCTTCCACATCCAGACGGTAGGTGTTATGGGAGTGGTAGTCTTCTATACGGGAGACTTCCTCACTGCCTTCCACAAAGAATTTGTCATAGTTCAGGTCGCGGGTATCACAGGGGATACGGTAGTAATCACCCATATCGATGGCTTTGGACATCTCTTCACGGGTCACCAGTGTTTCGTACAGTTTCTCTCCGTGACGGGTACCGATAACCCTGACATCAGCAGTACTATGGTACAACTCTTTCAGTGCATCAGCCAGGACATCCAGGGTAGCGGCAGGAGCTTTCTGAACAAACAGGTCACCGTTATGGCCGTGCTGGAAAGCATACAGCACCAAGTCTACGGCATCATCCAGAGTCATCATGAAACGGGTCATGTTGGGGTCCGTTATAGTAATAGGATTGTTTTCCTTCATTTGTTCCACCCATAAAGGGATCACAGAACCACGGCTGGCCATTACATTACCATAACGGGTACAACAGATGGTAGTAGTACCGTCCTCCCCCAGTTGGCGGCCTTTGGCAATGGCAACTTTTTCCATCATGGCTTTGCTGATGCCCATGGCGTTGATGGGATAAGCGGCTTTGTCTGTGGAAAGGACCACGACATTCTTTACACCATGTTCAATGGCTGAATCAAGGACATTCTCTGTACCAAGGACATTGGTACGAACGGCCTGCGTGGGAAAGAATTCACATGAGGGTACTTGCTTTAAGGCAGCGGCATGAAAGATATAATCCACGCCGGTCATTGCACCATCAACCGAACGTTTGTCACGCACATCCCCGATGTAAAACTTTACTTTGGGATTCTGCAAGTGATGACGCATGTCATCCTGCTTTTTCTCATCTCTGGAAAATATGCGAATTTCTTTGATATCTGAATTAAGAAAACGACGCAAAACTGCATTACCGAAGGAACCTGTTCCACCAGTAATTAATAAAATTTTCTCTTTAAATATGGACATTAGGATAAATATATAATTCTTTAATTAAGTTAAGTCAAAACAAAAGCACGTGCGTGTTATATCTCAGAGAATGTAAGACTCAAATCGCATTATTAAACAAGTACATAAAGCTCATTATTCTATTAGACACTTAACTCAAAGTACAATAATCTTAAATCATTCTTACTTGTAGCTATTGGTTGAAAATAAAGTTTATTTATTTTATTAATTCCATAAGGAAAACGAATAGTCGCAAACTGGAAGAGATATGGCCAAAAGTCTTTCTTTTCTTTATATATCTCATGAAAACCTTCTTGCATATTGCCAATGTACATATGCGCATACATATCTTTAATGCCAGAGCCACGCTTACGACCGACAAGTAAGTTTAATCGAGTATTGTACCTTCCATCTGGTTCTACAGTTGATGCAAACACATATTTATCTCCACACTGACAACCATAAATACAAGAACCGTCTATTGAAAATAGAGGTCTAATAACTAAAGAGGGAAAATTGTGTAATGAACTAAAAGTGAGCAGATAAATATTATTTGGAGCAAATGGAGTATCCGTTGCATACAATAGTCCTTCTTTTACCGGAAAAGCAACACAACTTCTATACATTTGATTATCATAAAGCACGCGCTCTACCTTTTGGAAATCATCTGTTATTTTCCAAATGGCAGCAGCTTTCCCAAAATCACCAGTCAAAACCCATAAACACTGACGATAAGAATCGGGTACAATATTATGTACATGATTAATTGTGCCATGTTCAAAACTATATACCACCTCCCACTGATCAATATCCTTACGACGATAAATTTCCACAGGCTTCTTATCAAAATTGGAAAGATATCCACCGAACACAATCCCATCTGTGAATCCCCTTATATCATGAACTTTCGTAAATATCAGCGGACGAATTCCAAGAGGTAGAGTATAACCTTTTGACAATTTTCGCTTTGTAAAACTATACTCATACAGCATATTCTTAATTGAAAAGATTATATGCTCGTCATCCAGTGCTATAGCTGCACGTATCCCTACACGTAACAAGCGATATAAAACATTACAGTACCCCAACCATCTCTCTTTAAAAGAGAAAAAAATTGGATAGGAACTAATAAGTTTATCATGTTCCAGCAACACTAAATTTCCTCTTTTATAACAGACTAATTTACCACAAGGAAGGAAACACAGAGGAGTGAGATTATTCGAAATTTTTCTTATAGTCATAATGCATAAATTAAACCATGTGTCTTATAGAAACGTTGTACTCGTTTTGTGATGTTACAAATCACTTCATATCCTATAGTTCCCAATTCAGTAGCCATATCATCAGCTGTATAAATCAAGTTGCCTGACTGTCCAATAATAGTCACTTCACTACCCATTTTTACATCAGGAATATCTGTCACGTCAAGTAGTGTCTGATCCATACAGATACAACCTACAATAGGGGCTTTTTGACCATTTATCATCATATATCCACAATTAGAAAGACGGCGATTTAGTCCATCAGCATAGCCAGTCGTGACCGTAGCAATACGCGATTCCCGTTCCACTTTAAAAGTACGACCATAACCAATGGTTTCTCCAGGATGTACGTCCTTCACCATTGAAATCACCGACTTCCATGTCATAGCTGGAGCAATACCTTCAGTAAGCTTACTATTAGCATCAGGTCTCAATCCATAAAGTACAATACCCAAACGTACAATGTTACCTATCTTTTCAAAATCCTCATTGTCATATAGATATCTCATACCACCAGCTGAATTACAGCAATGTATATATGGTAGATTCAAGTCTTCTAATTTATCAGTGATATTTTTAAACTTTACAATCTGACCAAGAGTAAACTCTTTACAGTCGTCTGTATCTGTGTCGGCTACACAGAAATGTGTAAAAATACCTTCAACTTGTAACTTATCTACATACTGGCGAATAACAGAAATACAAGCATCATCATCACCATTCAACCCTATTCGATTCATGCCCGTATCAATAGCAAACTGACACTTTACCTTATACCCCATCTGTGCAAGAGCCTCTGCATATTCCTCTGATACCACTGTTTGTGACAAATTCAAATAACATAGAGTTTTAGCATACTTAGGTGAAGTATATCCTAAAATAAGAATCTCACCTTGAATACCCGCATTCCGCAAACCTACAGCCTCATCAATATTCGATACGGCAAAAAGCTGACACCCTTGTTCTGTGAGCCAACGGGCTATATGTGCATCACCGTGACCATATGCATCAGCTTTAACAACAGCCATAATTTCTGCATCTTTATGGAGCATGCTCCTGTATGTGAAATAGTTTTGTTTTATTTGATCAAGATCTATCTCTATCCACGAGCGTTGTTCCATCTGATTAACAACAATCTCCATTTTCGTATTTACTTTCTATTTTTTTTAGGAACGAAATACGGATAACTTGGATTTTTTTGCTTGTTTATAAAGTCAAACAAAGCTTTTGAATGAGTCATATAAACAGGAATTCCATCAATAACCGCTATCCTTAAAATGCCAGCTTCTACGAGGTCATGGTAAAAATTAGCCTCAGCGAAATATTTCGTCCACTTATGTTTGCGTTCACGTATACGTAGGGGAGTTTCTCGTTTGGCTTTCTTTATTATAAAATCACGTTCAAAATACCAATCACAAATAGGCCATTCAGGAGTTTCCTGTGATACATGAAAGATTGTCAGATAGTCCTTGATATTAACCCCAATACCAATATTCCAAGCATCATGATGAGCACAATAAGCCCAACTACTATTCAAACCATGCGCTGATGGTAATTCTCCTTCTATATTGTATTCCATCATTTTTTTCGCATGCTTGCCAATAGCCACCATCGGATTTAGTGGAAAATTGCTGACCTCAGCACCGTCATACCGCATCAACGTAAATGGAAGCAGTCCTGACGAGACAGGTGTCTTATAAACATCATATAAAGTGGTAATACCTCTCATTTCATTGTTTATATAGTATTCTAAGTAGTCACCTTTCCCTTCTTCTTCTACAAAAGTACGTATAGCAGGCATCGCCAATGTCCCCTCCTCATTTACAAGGCTATATAACTGATCAATAATTTCTTCAGCGGAAAGTCCCGTACCCTTCAATGCCCCGAAAGAAGAGTGAATGACCATAATATCATTTGTTTTCACACCATTCTTACGCAAATAGTCTGTTATCTTAGAGAAATCTACTGATGATCGATCATTGACCTCTATGGGATGCGAACCGACAGCACGAAAACCTTTCAGCAATTTCACATTATTCCAATAGAAACAACGCACCATCACCTCAATACGAGGAGATAACAATACTATTTTATGATAGATTGCCGATAGTCTCACCTTTACATTTTCTTTTCAATGATCTCAGCTAGCTCCATTACAGTGCTCCATGAAGAGATCTCTTTCAATTTGAAAATAAAATCATACTCATTCTCAATTGCTACCAAAACGGCTACGCGATTTACTGAGTCCATATTCTCAGCCTCATTAAAGTTAAAATTCTCCTCGTTTATAATACGATCATTTTTCAGAACCTCAAACGCCAGACGTTTTATATCTTCAACGATTTTCTTATCCATAATTATTATATACTATTTAAAGATTAAACATATTAGTAATAACTTTCCTATCCACCTTTCCATTTTGGTTAAGTGGTATATTCTTCACAAAAATCCAACGCGACGGTACCATATACTTGGGTAATTTAGAGATCATATACTCTTTGTGTGCAGTATAGTCATACTCCTGCCCTTCTATCACAATGCTAAGTTCAGTGTTATTTTGTGCATTTTGATATGGTATCACAATACAAAACTTCCCCTTTGCCACATTCGTATACAAGCTCTCTATTTCTCCCAGTTCCACACGATAACCATTTATCTTCACTTGAAAATCTTTCCGACTGACAAACATCAAGTTACCATCTTCAGCATAGTAACATAAATCACCCGTACGATAATAAAGTATACCATTCTTCCTAAAGAACTTAGCAACATTCTCCTTCTCATTCTCCCAATAACCAGGAGTGAGTTGGAATCCACAAAGGCAAAGTTCCCCCTCTATATTAGGTCTAGTAATAATCTTGTCATTATCATCAAGGAGTAACAAGTCACTATTAACATATGTCTTTCCTATACTTACAATATCATTGTTCGTAAGGAGATTGACTACATTTTCTTTGGTTATCTTGTAATATGTACAAAAAACCGTATCCTCAGTAGGACCATACATATTGTAACTAACCATCTCTTGATTACCCATATGCCATCCCTTAATAATCTTTCCAGAAAGAGCCTCACCGCACAGGATATTATAGCGAACACTTGTAAGATCTATCTCATTAATATAAGGTAAAAGATTTCTAATCATAGATGGTACCATCTGCAATATTGTTAGGTGATGCTCCTCAAGTAACTTTGCTATATAAGCAAACTTAACAACCTTACTAGAAATGGTGTAAATACTTGCTCCTTTGACCAATGGTATTACATAAGAAGAAACCGAGAAATCAAATGTCAAATCAAAAGGTTGAAGACAACGGTCTTTCGAAGTAATATCAAGACCAACATGGTCCATAGAATTGATGAATGCAGCCAAATTACCTCTTGTAATCTGAACCCCCTTTGGTTTTCCTGTGCTGCCCGAAGTAAAAAGGATGTACGCAAGTGTAGAATCATCAACCTCCGCAATGTTGATAGAGTTCTTTCTTTGATAACCTTCTGTTTGAAACAGACTTGTCATAACAGTAGTTATACCATCCACTCCAATCTCATAGTTATCATCAGATGACAGAATATATCTTGTCTTAACGCTCTCTATCACCTTAATATTACGTTCTTTAGGTTGTGACGGATTCAAAGGAATATATGTCTTACCACAGAACCACAATGCCAAAATAGAAGCATAAGTACGTATATCATCAGTCGCATAGAGCCCGATCAAGTTCTCTGGAACTTCCGATACCACACCATATATCTGTTCAACTATATCAAATAATTGGGAATATGAATAATCCTTTCCATTGATATGAAATGCCAGATATTCAGAGTCTTTACATTCCCAAAGAGGAATTATAAATCGTTGTTTAAATGATATCATTATTGTTTTTTTGATAATTCTTTATATAAATCCAAATATTCGTTCCAATTCTTTTTAATGTCAAATAATTCAAATACTCTATTTCTGCAATTAGCTTCAGTAATTGATTTATCCCATGTAAGTATTTCTTCTATCGCTTTAACTACACCGTCGATATTTCCCCTTTCAAGTACTCTCCCTGTTGAATCATCAATTAATTCAGGACTTGCAGTACAATTATAAACAATACTTGGTGTGCCACAAGCCAATCCTTCCGGAGTCGTTTTGCCAAAAGACTCTTCGCTCGCAAGGTTCAATATTATGGAAGCCGTTGAATAAAGTTTCACTAATTCATTCACATTAGCCGTCAATTTGATACCAATAATGCCCTGAGGTAACTGATTCAGCAGTTCATCTGCAACACCAACTAATACCAAGGTAAACCTGTCATCCAATTTTTTTCTCAGTTTATAATAATCACTAAGCCCCTTCCTTTCTGACCAAGAAGTCGCCAGAGCCATCAAAATATATCCTGTACCTAAATTATACTTCTCTCTAATTTCATCAGAATACTCCGATAACGGTCTAAATACATCTGTGTCAATAGCATTGTAAATACGTTTTATACAATACTTTTTTAAGAAAGATTTTTTTAAATCGTTCTTAATAAATTCCGACACCCCAATTATCACTAATTGTTCTTCTGGAAGAGAAGTGAACACTTTTTTCTTAAACTTAAAATTACGTCTACTACCATCAACGAACCAACTTTTAGGAAATTCTTTACTCAAAGGACAATCATGACATTCTATTTGCCACTTAGTACATCCTATTCTAGAATAAAAGGCACAATGCCCAGTATAAGACCAACAATCATGCTGAGTCCATACTACTGGAATATTGCTCTGCGACAAAAAATCAAAAAGGACTTTAATATTTATATCATAGTTGTGGATAATATGTAGATGAATTATGTCTGGATTATATGCCTTAATTTCACGAACAAGTTTTCGTGTCACAAAATATGAACCATAACCACACATATCGAACATTCTAGTCAATAAAGCATGAAAATAGGTAGAGAACAAATTATCCACTTTATAAACCTTTGAAGTACTTCCTAAATTTAATCTACTATACGCAATGTAGCTATCCCACCCTCTTTCTTGTACTAATTGTCCCAATTGTTCTGCGGTTCTCCCAATAGAACCTTCGTTTAAACAAGAAACAAAACGAAATATTTTAAGTTTATCTTTATTCATACTAAAATAAAAGTCCATGACAGATAATCAGGCAACCCATATATTTTATCATTTATCGCTATCATTAAACAACAAACTATACCAACCAAACATCAACAATTTAAAATATAATCTATAATTCTCTTTTCAAAGATCGCAGATGCATTCCAATTGAATTTGCTGTCAAGTTCTTGTTTTATATCCTTATTTAGCATTTCAATAGCTCTTCCAGATATATTCTCTATAAAATTCTCATCAAGATTAAAAACGTTATTTATGCCAATAACTTCAGGAATTCCACCAACATTAGAACCGACAACATTACAGCCACACCCTAATGCTTCTATAGCAACCAATGATAAAGCTTCATTTATGCTCGGTACAACAACAAGATCAATACAATTCATCATATCCGGCATTCTTTTCGAGTCAATATTACCCCAGAATTTAATAGGTAAAAGTATTGTATCCTCATACAATTTTTTCTTAAGAGGGCCATCACCTATAATCCAAAATTCTGCATTAGGTATATTCTTGTATATAATATGAAAAATGCCAGGCAAATCTTTTATATTTTTTATTGGAACTAGATTTCCAACAAAAGCTATGATTTTTTTCTTTTGCGAATTAAGTTTTTTTATAAGACTTTCTCTTTTACTATAATCATATACAATAAACTCTTTAGCCTTCCCATTATATAGAACTTGCTTAGCCCCCTTAGTCGTTATTTTATCTGATAAGTACAACAATGCACTACTTACAAAAAAATTACAATCAGCATTTTCAATTATTTCTTTCGTCTTACTAAAAATGGTATTATTTTGAAAAGGTTCCGTATGAATATCGGATCCATGCCAAGTTATAACATACGGTTTTCCAAATTTCTTTTTGAAATCAAGAGCTATTTCACCACATCCTGAGTGGACATCTAGTAGATCATAATTTTGAAATAAATGCAATATATTTTTATTATATATATAGTGAAAAAATTCTCGCTGATGCAGTTTATGATATAATATATAGTCAATTACTGAATTCCTTCTCCATAGAATTATATATCGAATTTCATCTTTAATATATGATTTGGGACGCTTATAGGTTTCTTCCCTAAGTATTTTTGATACGATGTAATCTTTATAAGAAGATAACAAAAAAACATCAATCTCATAATTTGCAATTCTCTTCAAATGCCTACAGCGATTATGCACTGCTAAAAATAAGCCTTTTTGCTCATATATATTGGCGGCAACAATAATCGCTATTTTTTTCTGATCATTCATAATTATATAAGTACTGTTCTATAGTAGACTACAATCCTATATGAGAAATATTTGGGGAATGTAGTTATACCATCAGAATTATTAAAATCATCTAATTTGTTGATTTGTTTATCCAAATTCATCATCAGCTATAGTAATATTTCAACATTACGTTGCCATTTATATTAAAAATCAAGAAGCCAATAACAATGCATTATTCCTAGATGTTTTCAGTATAAAATATGGTATAATATATTGAAACACATCTGTATGTCCTTTATACATAATAATTAGATAAATAACAAATAACAAATAGTATAATCTGGATTGATTAACAATCACAGCTCGTTTTATAATACTATAATAACCCAAAAGTAAAACAATCAAGCCAACAGTGCCAAAGTAATACAGACATCTTAAAAAGCCTTGATCAACACCTTTATAATAATAAACTGGAGCATGCGGATCAGCATAGAGACCATCCCCTAAAATCCATGTCTTGATGTCATCCGGCAATTTTCCTTTATAAGAAAGAACTGATACTGAACTGGAGTTCAAAGAACCTTCTTCTTGATAACTAATTATTGGCTCAAATCCGAATGTATATATATCACGGATTTCAGGAATATTACTATTTTTCAAGCAATCACCAATCATCACAAATATGACTAAAACAAGTCCAATTATACTTATACATTTAAAAAAAGAAAAATTTGATGTTTTATATAATAAAATAGGAAATGATATAAGAAATCCAACAAATGTAGTTCGAGCAATGAATATTCCAACAAAAAATACTATTGCATAGCTCACACTATAAAATATCCGCCGTCTACCACTGTGAATAGCAATCAATAGTAATATAAATGAATTTGATACTCCTGCAGAAAAGAAATTAGTTCCAAATCCATGTAACCGAAATCCTTGAGATTGTAATAATGATTCAGAAGCTAATTCTCCGACCTTAATCAATGAATATAATAAGACTTCAACATCTGGTAATACAAAAAACAGGATACTTATAATCATTTGCAACAATGCAGTTTTTGTTAACAAATCCGTAAACAATTCATTATCATCAACACCAGTCAAAAAACAAACACCAACTATTGAGAAATAAGAAATTAAAAAAATAATAGGAATTGATGCTAATGAAAAATCACTAGTTAAATTCAGAACACAAGTAAGTAATGATATAACGGACAAAGTAAAAAACAGACAAGTGCTATCGTATATTGATCGGGGTATTTTCAGCTTTCGTAATAATAATATAATTCCTATAAGCGCAAATAAATGTCTTGTAGATAAAAAAGGGAAAAAAGTAAATGTTACTGGATATATAAAGGAGAAAAACAATATAATATTAATACCCTGTCTAAATAACTGCCAAAGGCAACTCAATAAAAGCATAATCTAAAGCACTAATTATTATCTACCTTTGGTGTAAAAAAGAAAACACCCTAAAATAGACTTCAATGAAAAAACGAAGAACTAAATAAGAAAACTTAAAAACACCTTTATCTATATCAAGAGTATTCCTTAACCTAAAAGAGAAATGGCTATTATACTTTTCTCTCAACATTTTTTCTTGATCATCGACTAAAAAACCTAATATCTTTGCACGAATAAATTTAGGAATATTATATTGCTTCATAATGAAATCATGCAAAAAACAATCATTGTAAACAAATGAAGTCAAAGTTTCTTCTCTCAAGGAAGCATTATCTTCTAGTCGATATACACACAAGGTTTTAGCACATTTGTAATAATTCTCATAATGAGCAAAAAGGCAAGCAAAGCAGTAATCTGATGTTGGATAATAATCCGTATTATAGCCTCCATAGTAAATGAAGGCCTCCCTATCCACTATCAATCCAGTTGGCGCTCCAGGCCCTCTAAAAATAAGTGAATAATCTTTTGATTTATTTGCTGACAAATGATTACTTAAAATATAATTATGTAGTGAACCATCTTTTTGTTTACACGCAACTCCAACATGCAAAGCCTTAATCCAACTTTTGAGGTTTAGAATTGAAGCTACACTTTCTACAAATTCAGGACAATAAAGATCATCATCATGCAAGAAACATATATATTTAGTTTTAGCTAATGCTGCACCTTGATTCATATTACCAAACATCCCTAAATTTTCTTCGTTTCTTACAATTCTTATGTTTTTTTTACGGTATTTATCTAACATATAATTAGATAAATAGCAACTAGAACAATTGTCTACAACAAGAATATTATATTTCAAATCCCCCCTTTGGTTCAAAGCACTCTCAATTGCCTCTTGAAGCAGAACTAGTCTATTATATGTAGTAATAATGACTGTTAAAAAAGCATCTGTAGAATACTTTTCTCCAATCATCAACTCTTTATATGGCTTTACCTGAATACCTGATTTAAAAGAATAAAAATCCGTAGATGAATCTATCATAAAAAACAATAGTTACTATTATTTGTTTTTCCTAAAAGAGTACAATTGCACAAAGGCAGTTCTATCTAAAAGTTTTTTTATATTCTTGAAAACTCATTAAAGCTTTATCCTTTTCAGAAATAATCACATTTTCAATGCCTTCAATCTTTTCAAATGGCCACTGAATATTAATATCCGGATCATCATACATAATACCTGAATCACCCTCACCATAGAAGACTTCACCGCATTTGTAGCTTACAACAGAATCTTCAAGTACAAGATAACCATGCCCAAAATATTGAGGAATATAAAGTGCTTTCTGATTTTCACCTGTAAGGTCAAAACTTAACCATTTTCCAAAGGTTGGAGAATCAGGACGAAGGTCAACAATCACATCGTAAACATGTCCACTGATACAACGAACCAACTTAGATTGCTGCTTTACTAATTGGAAGTGAGTTGCACGAATCACACCTTTTTTTGAGATAGTGTAGAACACTTCTTTCAACTCATGCTCAATACTATTGGCCTTAAATATATCTATGTTATAATCCTTTACAAAGCCACCTCTTTCGTCTGTAGCATAAAATGGCATTATTTCATAAGCCCCCTTCAAGGATGTCTCTTTAAATTCAAACTTCTGTATCATTGTTCTATTATTTTAAGCCAATCCATTGTCATCTTGGTCCCTTCTGCAAAAGTCACTTCAGGTATAAAACCGCAATCATTCTTAATATCATCTATCGCAAAGGTACTAAGAGGCATATTTGTGCCTGTAAAAGGGATGTCTCCAAAGAGTGGAGTTGAATCTGCTCCACACGAACCAACCATTTCAAGAATAAACTCTTTCAAAGGGCGCGCATTGCCACTACCTATGATATACTCACAGAATGGCTTGCCGTTCAATGCCACTTTATAAAAAGCCTGTGCCACATCTGAGACATAAACGAAATCGTAATTCTGTGTAGCAGCTGTAAACTGGAGAGAATCACCATTGATAATCTTGCGAAGGGTGGTGTTGACAAATCTCGGTGAAAGCTCACCTACACCATAAGCATTGGTTATCATAGGCCAAAGCAAGTCAATGCCAATGTTTGCAGCCACAGATTTACACATACAGTGAGCAATGTATTTGCCCATACCATAGATATAGCTCATTCCCGGACGACTGCCTTGAGAATGAATAACAGCTTCCACTTCATACTCCATAATGCTTCCAGCACACACAAAACGAGAACATCCCAATTCTTTTGCAACCTTCAAGCACTCTACCGTATTGATTGCATTCTGCATCTGAAGATTATAATCAATACGAGCATTGCCTGCCGAACCTACCCATGCAAAATGAATAAAAGTATCATATATACCATGAGGAATTTTTTTGAGCATGTCAGCAGTATCAGAAATATCACACTGCATATAAGTTTGGTTCTCTCCAATAGCAAGTCGATGAGGAACCTCACCAATGTCAAGTGAAAGTACATTGCAGCCACTATCCACAAAACGCTTTACTGTAAAACTGCCCACAAATCCATCAGCCCCTGTTATGATAACATTCTTCATTATTTTCTCGCATTAAAAAATTCATTAATCTGATTATGCATACACAATTGGATATCTCCTCCTCCTGCCCACACACGAGTCCACTCAATAATTTTTCCCATCGCTTCACCAAGATTCCAGCGAGGAGCCCAATCAAAGGTTCTTTTCAGCTTAGAGCAATCAAGTTTCAAAAAGGTAGCTTCATGTGGACCACCATCATACTTATTAATCCACCTCACACTTTCTCCCCACTTGTTCACAAAAAGATCAACAAGTGCCCCTGTCTGAAGACAGTCAATATCATCTGGGCCTACATTGTAACAGCCAGCAAACTTAATATCTGTATACTGGGCTGCTGTAATCATCAAATAAGCATAAAGAGGCTCCAATACATGTTGATATGGACGAGTTGAAAATGGATTGCGAACAATAATATCCTCATGCTTCATAGCTGCACGAATACAATCGGGAATGACACGATCGTTGGCAAAATCTCCACCACCTATGACATTACCAGCACGAGCTGTAGAAATTGCAACCTTACCATCATTGAAAAAAGAATTTAGATAACTGCTCGTCACCAATTCTGAACATGATTTCGAGTTTGAGTAAGGATCGTAACCATTAAGATTTTCATTCTCACGATATCCCCATTCCCATTCCTTATTTTCATACACTTTATCTGTGGTAACATTTAAAAATGACTTCACGCTATCACAATAGCGAACACACTCTAAAATATTCACAGTACCCATTACATTGGTTTCATAAGTATAACGAGGAACCTTATAGCTATCACGAACAATTGGCTGTGCAGCCAAATGCAGCACAATATCAGGTTTGAACTCATTAAAGAATTTCTGCATCGTCTCATAGTCACGAATATCGCCTATGACAGAATGCATTCCTTCTGCTACCTTAGCAATATCAAAAAGAGCCGGAGTTGTATTAGGAGCCAGAGAGAAACCTGCTATTTCTGCTCCAGCCCATTTCAAGATTGTACAAAGCCATGATCCTTTAAAACCGGTATGCCCCGTTACAAGAACACGCTTACCATTATAAAAATTCAAATCCAACATAAATTAATTCTCCCATTTTTTCCAGGGAGCTTCTCCTTGAGCCCACATAGAATTAAGTTCCACATTATCACGCAATGTATCCATCGGTTTCCAAAAACCTGTATGCTTATAAGCATGAAGCTGCCTTTCTGCCAAAATCCTTTGCATCGGCTCCTTCTCAAACATTTCCATATCATCCTGCAAATAATTAAAGACTTCAGGCTGGCAAACAAAAAAGCCAGCATTAATCCAAGTACCCGTGTCAGCAGGCTTCTCTATAAAAGACTCCACTGTTCCATTTTCGTCGTTAATGTTCAAAACCCCTAGACGTCCACTAGGCTGATAAGCCATCATAGAAAGGTACTTACCCGACTGATTATGCAATTCTATAACCTTAGTAATATCAATATCCGCCACCCCATCACCATAAGTAAGACAAAAAGGTTCATTTCCTATATATTTTTGGATCCGCTTGATACGCCCTCCTGTCATAGTATTTAAACCAGTATCAACCATAGTCACTTTCCAATTCTCAGAATGATTGTCAAGAATGGTAGTGGAGTTATTACTTAAATCTACAGTCATATCACTGTTATGGCGAAAATAGTTGGCAAAATATTCTTTTATTACATACTGTTTATAACCACAGCAAATAACAAACTCATTTATACCATAGTAGCTATAGATTTTCATAATATGCCACAAAATAGGCTTTCCACCGATCTCTACCATAGGTTTAGGTATTAGATTAGTAGCTTCACTCAGTCGGGTACCAAAGCCTCCTGCTAATATTACAGTTTTCATTATATCTCCATTTTATTAACATAATAATTCAGTCACTTTTTCACGGGAAAATGGTTCAAAAAGCAATTTCTTCCTCTCATAAATATCTTGATCTTTTTTTACTGAAGTTGCCGAAAATTCTTTTATATATTTTACAGCATCATCAACACAGAAAGCAATCCTAACATTATCACTTTTGATATTCCTAGGGATTGGATTGGCGCATACCCCCGTATCATCGCAATAAAAAAGGATAGGAATATTAAGAGCAAATGCTTCTACAGTAGTCGTAGAATTTAAGCCTATCAATATATCTGTTAATTTAAAAAAATTATATATATCACCATTTACAATTTCGATATTCAATGACGAAGGAAAGAACTCCCTTATTACTACCTCATCAGTTGCCGGATGAGGTTTTATATAAAACTTATAATCAACACCTAACTTAGGAATCAACTGACTTAAAAAATACGATTTCCTTTTTACGTCACTTAATGAAATATCCAAAGGTACCAACACAAATTTCTTCGAAGTATCAGTTCTAACAGATGGTGTTACATTCCAAATCTTCAAGCATCTAAAAAAAGGAGCAACATCAATTGCTATTTGCGAATTAAAAACCTTATATTCACGAACTAAACTAGCACCGCAAACATATATTTTATGAGGTACTAAACTTTGCTGTATCTCCAGACTTGAAGGATACATATGAGAACAGTAATCCGAATCCGCTATAGCTCCAATATAACCTTTTACAACAGTATCCGGATATTCCTTACGAACAGCATAAGATAATGCTTTATCACATGCTTGATTTTCATACCAATCGACTACCGTCCTCAATTTAACTCCATCCTTTTTCAACCTTGAAAAGAAACGGAGTATCAAAAAAGAATATAAATGATAAGAATTAAAACTATCATAATATGTTTTATCTAATATGGCAGAAATATTCACTCCATTAAAAGATACTTCTTTCCAATTGATCTTCCGAATTCTAAATGGAGTAAATATCGCATATAAATAGTCTGACAACTTTAAGTAATCAAAAAGAAAAATAAATTTTTCAGACGAATTTTGCATTATATTATTTATGTTTCGACACCACAATAAAGGAAGAATATTAGGCATAAGATAGATACTGCTTCTCTCCTCTTGTGTTAAACAATCAAGCATACCATTATAATATCGGTCTTTAAATACTCCCTCATCAAAAGAATTTTGAAGCATATAAACATCTATAAGTGTCAGCTCTCTATCCTTAGGCAAACTAAACACCCTTTTCCTTCTTTTTTTCAAAAACAAAAAAAGACATCGAATAATAAAATAAAAATATTCTTTTATTTTCCATCGAGATGCTGTACTTTTATTCTCTATTTTCACCCCAGCACTTGCACAATAAGGCAATAAAGAGGTATATAATGATACTGAATAGACAATTATTTTATCAACGCTTGTTTTTTCAATATAAGAAATAACTAACTTGATATATGCCAAATCCATAAACAGCTCCGAGTGAAAATTATTTCTTCCAAGCACATTATTCAAAAGCCAATCAATACTTTTATCAGAACGTTCAAAGCAATCTGACTGTAACTTTTCTAAGTCAAATTTAATTTCAGGTAAAATTTGATTAAATTGTTTCTTTTGCTCATAAGTCAATTGTTTGAGATCTATTATCATATTTTCATTGCCCCCTTAATCTATTTCCTAGTTGTTTCATCAACCCCAATATACCAACAAAATATTTATAATTCAACAGCAAAAAAACACTTAAAAGCGAAGCTACTACAGCTAAATTATAAACGTCTTCTAAAAAGAGATTACTCACAATTACACAGATAGCCATCATAATTGTCACCATATACAAAGCTAAATTCTTAATCCTAACATATTTTTTTGCATAAATAGCCCTTGTTAATACTGTCACTCCAAAAGATAATAAAATGGAAACAGATGCTCCCATTATACCCCACACCGGAATTAATAACAAATTAAAAATAATCGCCGAAGCAGCCCCCCATACACTTGTATAAAAAAAATATTTACTTTGCCTGGCAGGAAGGTAATTAGAACCTAACATCCCAGAAATTGAAAGCAATACAGCCCCTAATGTCAAAACAGGAATAAACTTCCATGCTTCATAATAAGCAGGCTCTACCAACAAAAAAATAAAATATTTACAACAAAGAGTAAGCATTACAAAAATAACGAATAGAACAATTACAACTAGCCGTAACATTTTATTAAAAAAAGATTCATAATCTTCCTTTTTAAATTCTTCAATAACAGAAATCTGCCAAGAAGTAAAAAACACCGCAAATATCATTGATAAAATACCTGGGAACTTATTAGCTACAGCAAATAATCCAACAGATTGTAATCCTAAATTTCCCTCCATTAACGGACGATTAAAAGCACTAACCAGCCACCACATTATACCATTAGGAACCATAGGAATAGAATAACGCAGCATTTCAAGACAATGCTTCTTACTGATCGACCTTATATTCCAAAATAAATATGCTTTAGAAAAATAAAAAGTATAAAATGAAGAAACTAAATTAGCCAATACAATGGCAAAAATATAACCTTTCACTCCCCATTCAGGAATTAAAAAAAAAGAGAACAAGGCTGTTGTTATAGTTAAGACTATTCCTGTTATACTATAAACTTTCATTTTGTCTATACTACGAACAAATTGTTGCATATATTGCTGTATAAACATAGCCACTAACATAGCATAAATCAGAGATAGGTTATCAACAAAACTATTATGAAAATCATAGTAATACACAAATATATTTATGCAAGAAAACAAAATAAAAAGAAGAAGAAAAGCAACTCCTGCAAAAGATAATCCTGAAGAAAAATAAGATCTTTGTTGTGCTTTTGAAACATCCTTTGGAAATATAAATATAGCTTCTGAAATACAACAAGAAACGATGTTTAGAAGAAAAACAGCATATACTGTCAGTATATCTGTAAGGCCATAATCATCAACTGTTAACCAAGAAGTATAAAATGGCAACATCAATAAGCCTAATAATTTTGCACTAGCATTGCCTACAAATACAAAGAATGTATTTTTTCCTAGACGCTTATATTTATTAGATAACACCATTTTTCCTAATGTTGAACTCTACCGGAAACATTTCCAAACCCCAAATTATTTACCTCAGTAACCGAAAACCGATTAAAATCCCCCTGAATGGTGTGTTTCAAACAAGAAGTTGCAACCGCAAATTCTAATGCTTTTTGCTTGTCATCCGGATTACTCAATAAACCGTAAATCAAGGCTCCAGAAAAAGAATCCCCAACCCCAACTCTATCTACAATATGAGTAATATCATATTTACAAGAACACAATAACCTACCTTTCGTAAAAAGTATACCTTGCCAAGTATTGTGATTCGCATTAATAGCCCCCCGCAACGTCAACGATATTATTCTTACATTGGGAAAATGCTGCTGCATCATGGCGCACACCGATACATATTTATCCGTATTAATTATTCCATTTGTTTTATTCACATCAATTCCCTCAGTCCTAATGCCAAATACGCTATCACAATCTTCTTCATTATCAATAACGATATCACATTTATCAACCAACATTGGCATTTCCTCAGAAGCTGATTTCCCATATTTCCAAAGACTACTCCGATAATTCAAATCACAAGAAATAATCAAGCCTTTTTCTTTTGCATAATTTACTGCTTCCAAACAAACATCAGCCACACTGAAGGATAAAGCAGGAGTAATCCCTGTCCAATGAAACCAACAGGCATTCTCAAATACATTTTCCCAATTTATTATTCCAGGAGTTAAAGCTACAAATGAACTTCCCGTACGATCATAGATAACTTTAGAAGGACGTATTACAGCTCCAGTTTCTAAATACAAAATACCCAATCGTTCACCTCCCAGCAAAGAATGATTGATACTTATATCCATTACACGTAATTGAGACAAACATAATTGCGTAATATCATTATCAGGATAACGAGACACATAATCAACTTTCATTCCATAATTAGCCAAAGACACAGCAACGTTGGCCTCGGCTCCTGCAAAAGACACTCTAAAATTACCACATTGAGAAATTCGAGAATATCCATAACTTTCTAACCGAAGCATTATTTCTCCGAATGTTACAATCTTTTTCATTTAGCTTTCCCTAATAAAACAGGGCAGTATTTTAAGAATAAACAAATAAACCAATAATTCAACAGTACTATTATTAGTGCAATAACTAAAAAACTTATAATTCCAGAATCATAATTCAATTTCTCTACTAATTTCTAAAATCATAGTTTGATGAAAACCTATAATTAAAATTGTACCTAAAGACAAATCCCCAATAAATTTAGTTTTCAAATTCAACAAGCTATACAGGAAATACATATAAATATAAGAAGGGGAAGATACCACTAGATAAAATTGAAGAATACTATTTCCATACACATCCCTAAAAACATTAACTTCTCCATTTTTTATTCCCACATATAATACAAGCAATGCGACTAATAACAAAATAGTATATTTCAATTTTGTCCTAAACTTATCTATATATTGAATTACAGAATATTCTTTCCAGATTTGTCCTAATGAAAAAAAAAGGAAAACAAAGTAGAGTTGTATTTATCTGAAAATAATCCACATCAGCATTAACAACATTCTGTTTTTTCATCAAAACGAACAATAATAATAGCATAAAAGAGGCACCCATGCCTTTTTACTCTTTAACATAGAAGAAACTATGCGCATCATGAACAATGATACAAGAAACCACATTGAACGATAGTTCCAAGGCAATCCTTCTTGATTCCCTAATAAAATATTTCGAATCATCTCAATATTAAATTCAGCGTGGGCAAACTAATAAAGAGAAGAGTCAAGTTATAAAGAATGTAAGGTAATAATATTTTTTTAGAAGATTTAACAAGCTCACTCTTAAAATCAACCTTTTTGTATAGATAACCAAATAAAATAAAAAATAGTGGCATATGAAAAAGAAAAATAAGTCCCGCAATTGGGGAGGGAAGATGTGCAAAGACTACAAGTATTATGCCTAGTGCCTGCCCAATCCAACCAAAAAATTCTTTCTTTTCCCTTTAATCAATAGAGTGTTCCTTAATGTAATTTATCACACGCAATAAATCGTGGGGAGTGTCAACAGCTATTGTATCAGAATTTACTTCCATATATTGAACTCTATAACCATTTTCTATAAAACGTAAGATCTCTATATCTTCAATTTCTTCAATTTTAGCCTTTCCTATTTTGACACCATATTCACAATAAAATTTCAATGCCTCTGGCTTAAAACCATAAACACAAACTTGCTTGAAATAAGTAGTATCAATGCTACCTTTCGGAAATGGAACTGCTGATCTAGTTAAATAAATACCTCTACCATCGCGAGCTGCTATCACTTTGGGTACTGTCACATTAATTAAATCAACAGGGTTACTAATTTGAGTCATCAAGTTCGTTACCTGAATATCAGTATGAGGATTCTCTATAAAAGGCAAAATCGCCTGACGGATAGTATCAGGCTCTATCAAAGGCTCATCACCTTGTATATTCACATAAATATCAGCTGGTATTTTTAATGCAACCTCACCAATACGATCGGTACCTGTTTTATGCTTTGTTGATGTCATCACTACCTTCATACCTCGCTCCAAACAAGCATCATATATTCTTTTATCATCTGTAGCCACATATACATCGGCAAATTCTTCTACTTTTTTTGCGCGTTCGTATACCCTTTGAATCATTAACTTACCACAAATATTAACTAATGGTTTACCTTCAAAACGAGACGATTGATATCGCGCAGGAATAACAGCTATTATTTTCATTTTAAATATATTGATAAATAGATTCAACATTCAATTCTTTATACAGGGAAGGAGTTAAAGATACGAGAGGCTTACCCAATAACGACTCACACTCCATAAACAACTCTCTATTTTCAGTAGTTAATGTTACTTCTTTTTCACTTAACACAGCCCCTGGATACCCATCATAACCAACCAAGTATACATTATTAGGATGGAAGGCTAAAGCAGTTTGTAAAGCAATTGCCGTACAAGAATCCCGACAAGAAGGATTACTGAAATCCATTTTTTTCAATTCATATGTATTAGGCTGAATAAACAGAGGTACATCCGTACCCATCATCCGAGGATAGGGAGGTAACACACATATACCATTCAATGGTTTTGAACCAATTATTCGCAATAAACGTTTACCTTCACTTCCAATAAGACAATAGAATTGTTCACAGGAAAGATCCATATAGTGACTTGCATTACGAGCAGTCGCAAAAATAACAGCAACTGATGAATGATTAGAAATAAACTCTTTTATCCCTTCTTTATGACACACCGCATTTTCTCCTCCTCCTACAATTACTACATTATCGCAATGCTTTACAGATAACAAAGGATATTTGGCATTATCCACTAATTTATCTTTTCTATTATCTAATGCACGAACAATACTATTAAAAGAATAAACCCGATTACTTACCCACTCCATTACATCTTTTTGAGGTAGAGAATTTGCACCGGATAACATATAAGGTAAATTTGTTCCCCATTCATACTTACAAAATAGTGGCATAAAAGAGGATATGACGTCACCCAAAATATTGAAATCAACATGCAAATCCTTGTGTTTATTTAAGTAAGTTAATAATAACTCCATTTTCAGATTTCCAGCCCCACGTCCCATTCCTAATATAGTAGCATCAACATAATCTACTCCCAATTCGATAGCAGTCAACGTATTTATTAACCCCATTTCCAAATTATTATGTCCATGAAATCCTATTGGACAAGATGTATTTTCACGAACGATATGCAATATTTCACTTATATCAGCAGGAGAAATACCTCCATATGAATCAACCATACAAAATAAATCAGCAATCTCATTAATGTTTTTCAATTTAGAGAAAAATCCTTCATAATCCTTCCATTTAGACATATACATCGTATTAAAGCCCACTTCAAATCCTTCTTTTTTAACAGCTTCCGCCAATAGTACTGCTCGATCAAAGTTTTTAGGGTCAATAGCTATACGAATCATATCAACCAATCCCTTGATAGGAATTAGTAGCTTATCCAAATCAGATGGCCTCACATTTTTTTCATTAATCATCACGACCAATTTTTTTCTTGATTTCTTGCGCAAATCTTCCAATTCATAAATAGGACAATAACCATATTTACCCATATACTCTTTAGAAGAATTATTACGATAACCGACCTCTAGATAATCAATTGGCAAAATATTAGAAGCCTCAATATAGGCATCTACAATAGATTTATCAAAATCCCAATTGGTGTAATACCCACCATCCCTCAGCGTACAATCAAGAATTTTCATTTTATCCTTATTTTTAGACTTTATCATTTACAACCGTTCTCCTTAATATATTACAAAGCTGTAAACCAAATAAGTACTTTTATCAGGTTTATATTTACATAATTCTATAATCAAATATATACCTTATATAAGGCTACTCATGGCTTTCACAAACCTTACATGTATAGTTAAATACTATTATATTTATCATACACCTGAAAGTAAATGTGCACTAATAATATATCAAAAGCTTACTATAATGTATAACTCAAATTACTTGCCAATACAATAACAACTAAACCCTTGCTTGACCAGTTCATCTGCATCGTAAATATTGCGCCCATCTACTACCAATGGAAAGTTCATTGACTTCTGAATTCTTCCCCAATTAGGTAAGCGAAACAATTTCCACTCTGTTAAAAGTAGGAGAGCATCAGCATTAAGGACAGCATCATACATATCAGCCGCATACTTGACTGTATCACCTATTCTACGATAGCATTCTCTCATAGCAGCAGGATCGAAAACTTTAATAATACAACCAGCATCTTTTAATAATTGAATAGTGACAAGAGCAGTGGATTCGCGCATATCATCAGTTTCAGGTTTAAAGGCTAATCCCCAAATAGCAATGATTTTTCCTTTCAGATTACCAGCATAGTGAAAGCTAAGTTTCTGGAAAACAATATTTTTTTGATATTCATTAACTTCTTCAACAGCATTGAGCACCCGCATTGCATACCCCTTTCTCTCAGCAGTCTTAATAAGAGCTTTTACATCTTTTGGAAAACAACTGCCTCCATAACCACAACCAGGATAAAGAAACTTACTACCGATACGGCTGTCTGTCCCAATCCCCTTACGCACCATATTGACGTCAGCACCTACTAGTTCACAAAGATTAGCAATATCATTCATAAACGAGATTCGAGTTGCCAACATTGAATTAGCGGCATACTTTGTCATTTCTGCCGAAGGAATATCCATAAAAATAACGCGAAAGTTATTAAGTAAGAACGGACGATATAGCTTTGCCATCAATTCTTTTGCTTTTTCACCTTCTATACCTACTACTACACGATCAGGGCTCATAAAATCTTTAATAGCCGCTCCCTCTTTAAGAAATTCCGGATTAGAAGCTACATCAAAAGGTATCTGTACACCTCGCTTATCAAGCTCTTCTTGAACAGTAATTTTTACCTTTGCAGCTGTACCTACAGGTACAGTACTCTTGGTAACAAGTAAAGTGTATTTCTTTATATTTTGTCCGAATTGACGAGCAACTGAAAGCACATATTGCAAATCAGCTGAACCATCTTCATCTGGTGGGGTACCGACTGCAGAGAAAACAATATCTACATTATCAAGCACTAAAGTTAAATCAGTCGTGAAATTCAATCGACCTTCACGATGATTACGCAATACCATCTCTTCAAGTCCCGGTTCGTAGATAGGTATTTCACCACTCAACAGTTTATCAATTTTCTCTTGATCCACATCTACACAAGTAACATGTACTCCCATTTCTGCAAAACATGTTCCTGACACTAAACCTACATAACCAGTGCCTACAATTGCTATATTCATCAAATAATAATTATGAATTTACAAAACTTATAAAATAGTATTAGCCTTATAGCGACAAATATATATGACCTTGAACTTCCTCAAGACAATTGTCTTTCAGTATCTTATTCAGCCCGTTGACATACCTGAATCCTTCTCAGGAGTATCAAGTACATACTTGTTGAAAGTAAGACAAGCGAGGAAAGAGTTGAAAGCAGAAATTCCAAGGACTACATTAATAGTCTCAGGTTCCCTTATTTCATTTGAAGTATGCTATATGTCATTTTTGAATGTTAATATCATTGTTCAATAAAGCATAAACAATTTTTCTAAAAAAACATCAAGTTTACATTTCAATAATTTAAACTTATTTTTATACCACCTCAAAAGGATAAGGATTTTCCTCAATATTCTTCAACTCCTCCATTGTCTCTATTTGCTCAGCAGTTAAAGCTGACTTATTCCAATTACTTATAATGCCATGAGCTTCTTGAAGCATAGACTCCTCATAAACTTCACCATAAGTATAAGTCAGCAGACGAACCTTAAGTAAAGAATCAGGAAGTTTCTCCAAAATATTATAGATTCGATCTAAAACAGCTTGTTTTTTCTGCCCTTTATCTCCATAATCATAAATGGTAGCATTATAGCCCATCAGAAGAGCCAGACACAAATTGGCTTCTTCCTCAATATTGGAACTCTGAGAGGAAAAAAGGGAATCGGACTTGACGAGAAGTTCCTTATTTAACCGACAAAAAGTATCGGAATAGATAGGTTCACCGTCCATACCAAGATACATCAGCTCATGAGCAGCATGTTGAAGCTCAAGAGCGCGAGAAAGTAAAGAATTCATTTGGTATATGATTAAAATATGATTAATCTCAATTAAAATAAGACTACTTTATCATCTTCAGATAAGATTTGGGCACTTTGACACTGGCAACTAAAACGCCCTTGATACGAATAACGACATAAGTTTTATTGGATTCCGTAGCTATTTCACCTTCAATACCACAAAAATCTCCTTTAACGACTTTCACTTTGTTTCCTATAGCGAAAGGCTCAGTATCAAAACTAACTCCATCAGGATTCAAGTCCATAACAAACATGAAGTCTTCCATTTGCTTATTAGGGACAATTAGCATAGAATGGGTGAAAAGATCCCTCATATAAAAAAGCTGGGCACTATAAACATTAGAAATATCACAAGCAACTTGTTTAGTAGCACGAATGAAGATCAAATTCCGAATGACAGGAACTTCACTACGCTTACGACGATATTTCAGTTGTGATATAACAATTCGCGTGGGAAGATAGTAATCAATATCCAAATTTTCCTCAGATTTAAGTTTATCTAAGAATCTTCGGACTGCAAATTCTTGCTTATCACGAGTACGAGCCGCAAACCAATATTTTTGATTTTCAACCATTTATATAAAGGAAAAGGAGAATTTCACGATTGTTTCGGGTGCGCTTCGCGGTTTGAATGAGACATATTCTCTTCCAAACCGTACAAACAGATATTCCAGCTTAATATACTGTAAACGAACCTATTAAAACAGAAAAATGACTTTTAATCGTTCGTTTAATGGGCACAAAGGTAATGGGTATTTTTTGAACTTGCAAGGTGTTTAATAAAAATATTCCTAAATGAATATTTTATCACAGTTAAACATTTTATAATCAACATTATACTGCTAATAATAAAGAGATTTAATATCCTTTCATTTTTGTGCTTTCTAACCTTTTTATTTTTTGTAAATCTTTACGTATATTAAACGAACGTTTTTTAAACACCCCCTTTTCTTCACACCATCCACCTATATATCAACTACATACACCACATTCAAAAACTTTCAGAATCATTTTTTCTGTCAAACCTATCTATTTTCAAAAATAACATAGTACTTTTGTCATTTTTTTACATTTTATACGTATTTAAATATTTAACTAAAAAACAAGAAAAATGAAAAAAGAAATGAAGGCTGAAAACCTTGAAAAAAAGAGCCGGAACAGGCACAGAAATTAACTTCAAAGAACAATGTATCAGAGACTAAGAGAAAACCCGGACGCCCTAAAAGTAAAGCAGTAAGAGGCATCCTCCATAAAGATCGGAAAAAGGGAATGAAACTCTTACTCAATTTAAGAGAAGAAGGATGCTTTGGTAATAAAAACGAAGTATCTATAAAAGAATTCGCAGAATGGGCAGCAAAAGGTAAGTTCTTTCTATCCGCTCAAGATAATTATTTAGTTTCAAAGACAATAGAAGAGGAAATGGGAGAAATATTAAGAAGCGAATTTCCTCGTAAAATAAATAAAAGAGGAAAAACATCAAAAGAATAATCTACAAAATAATCGGACAATAATTAAATAGTTATATCCTATCTACAATTCGCTATATCTTTGCCTCGCTTTAGCAAAGATTAAGCCCCGCAAATGAGAAGATGCCGCTTTTTCAAAAAGTGACATCTTCTCTCTTTTTATGCCTGACATAAACACCTACTAAACAATTTAAAATGCAAGAATTTAAAATTAAAATGCAATGAAAAAGCGAAAGAAGAACGCTTCACTTCACGAAGCACTCAGAAAGAAATGGGCAATACGTATTATGCTTGAAAAAGAATATACGAAAAGCGCAGCACAGTGGATGACGGACAGACTGGAAAACCTTATTGACTACATGCTCTATGGATATGCTCTCATAGCATATTACAAGCAAGACGGAACATTCAAGTTTGTAAAAGCAACCCTACTACCCTATGAAAGCCACTTTCATCAAAGATACGATATACAGCGTATCGAAGGACACGTTGTGTATTGGGACGTAGATATACAAGCATGGAGAAGCTTCCAACTGGAGAACTTTCTGGAATGGAGACCGATAGTAAATTAAGAATTAAAAGTTTTAAATTAAAAGTTATGGCAATGACGTATGGAGGGATACAATATTATCCCATATCAGTGGTACTCTTTGATGAAGTACCCATGGAACTGACCGAGGCAAAGTTCGGCATGAAAGGAACGGCAGCAGTAATGAAACTGTTGAGTAAAATATATAAAGAAAGCGGATATTACCTGCTTTGGGGAAAGGAGCAATGTACCCTCTTCACTAATAAGGCCGGCAGAGAACTTACAGAAGATGAAATGCAGGGAATTGTAGATATCCTGGTAGAAAAAGCATTCTTTGATAAAGAGACTTATGAGAAATATGGCATATTGACATCCGTGGAGATTCAGAAAGTATGGCTTGAAGCAACCAAACGTAGGAAAAGGGACTTAGCGTCCCTACCCTACATGCTGGTAAAAACGGAAGAAGAGACGAAGGAAGATAAAACCAAAAAAGGAGGAAAAGATACAGACTGTATGCAAAATCCACAAAATAGCATGCAGCATGTAGACAATTCACCCGAAAATGCAGACAATTCCGGACAAAGTATAGCAGAGCATAGTATAGGAGAAGAGAATAAAGAACTTCCCCCTCTAACTCCCCTTGGGGAGAACGGAGGAAGAACGACGGATATTTCCTTCTATGATATCCCCGGATATGCATACAACAAGCAGACGCATAATTTAGAATGCTTATTACTCAGACTGGACCAACTGTGTATCATTGACCCGAAAGAGATCAAAAGCATACTGAAACTCTCGAACTACGGAAAATTAGGAGGGTACGTATGGAAAGTGATCAGCAATGCACGATGGAGCACAGTAGATTCGAAAGGAGCATATCTGATTTCATCCCTGAGAAAAGAGAGAAATAACCAGTAGAGAATGCATACTGATTATCAAAGCATTACAAGAAGTTAAATTCCTGTCAACAGGAATTTAACTTCTTGCTGACAAACTCTTAACTTCTTGCAAACAGAAAATTCTAACGAAGTATGAACTTCAGTGTTCCACCTTTTATCAGTTCTTCATGGCTGATACGGTAACGGGATAATTTCTTCCCGCCTAACTCCATCTCACGGATGTATAAGGATTCTGCCGAAGGACGTTCAGTCTCTATCACCAGCTTATCGCTTCCCCAAGTATCAGGGTCAAGGCGAATCACTACCTTATCGAATACAGGTGTAGTAAGGGTATAATACGGAGCACCGGGACAGTCGGGGTAGAATCCTATCATGTTAAAGATGGCCCATGTAGACATCGTACCGGTGTCATCATTACCGGGGATACCGTCGGGAGCATTCTTAAAATATTTCTGCAAAAGCCGCTGGGTCTCCTTTTGCGTACGCCATTCTTCACCCTTGAAATAAGAAAAGAGATGAGCATAAGCAATGTCGGGTTCATTGGCAGGATCATAGAGTCCATCGTCAAAGACACGCTGAAGTTTTTCAATGAAAGGTTTCTGTCCACCCATGAGACGGGCAAGTCCTTTCACATCGTGAGGAACATAGAAACTGTAGTTCCAGGCACAACCTTCATGAAAACCGGGATTCGGTTCAAAATTTTCTCCCTGTCTCGGATTGAAAGGTGAATAGAACTGACCATCAGGCAAAATGGGACGGAAAGTACCAAATTCCTTACTATAATAGTGTCTATATCCCAGTGAACGGTTATAAAAAAGACGGGCATCAGCCTTCTTACCCAAAGCATCCGCCAGTTGGAAAGAGACTGTGTAGAGAGAATAATCCGCAATGTAATACTCCAATGCATGAGAGACCGAATTATCATACTGTTCACGCAAAGGTACATACCCCAATGACATATAATCATCATTATCCGGCCTCAGCAAATTCTCGGCACCGGGCAAGGTGGCAGATTTATACATAGCTTCATAAGCCAGATCGATATCAAAATCGCGTAGGCCTTTCAACCAAGTATCAACGATAACAGGAATAGACGGGTCGCCCTCCATAGTTAACGTTTCACGTCCGTAGAGTTCCCATTTGGGGAGCCAACCATGTTCACGATACATATCGAGCATGGAACGCACCATTTGTAACTGACGTTCAGGGTAAACCAACGTAAGGAGTTGGTGAACGTTACGGTACGTATCCCAAAGCGAGAAAACAGTGTAACGGTCTCCATCTGTAGTCAGTATTTCATTACTCTCCATAGCAGGATATTGCCCATTGACATCTTGCAAGATATTGGGATGTATCAATGTATGATAAAGGGCAGTATAAAAAACAGTTTTCTGTTCTTCCGTTCCGCCTTCGACAAGGATACGCGAAAGGTCCTCATTCCAACGCATACGGGCATCTGCCAATACCTGACTGAAATTCTTTCCACTTTGTTCTGTATCCAGATTCAGACGTGCATTTTCGATGCTGACAAAAGAAACTCCCATTTGCACTTCGATCTGTTCACCTTCCGTCGTGTTGAAAGTAAGAAAAGCACCGATATCATCTCCGGCAATTTCCTTACGATAACGGGTATAAAGTTTATAGCGTCCGTTATCAGGATCCCATTCAGCTTCAACTCCGGTCATGGGACGTTGTTTTTTCCAATAACCACTGGATACCGGTTGCTTGTTGACACGCATTACAAAATAAACGGGAAATACTGCCTGGGGGTTATAGCAGAAAGTTCCCAATAATTTCATGCCTTCAAACTCGGTGTCATTCACCTGTTTCAAGAAAGCACCGGTTTCATTCGTCAGTCCTTCACCTAAATTCAGTAATACATGGCTTTGTCCGGCAGGAAACGTGAAACGTGAAACACCCGTGCGGGGAGTGGCAGACACCTCGGTCTTTACATTATAACGAGTGAGGAAATTACTGTAATACCCTGGAGAAGCCTGTTCATCCTTATAACGACTTCCATACTCCTTGTAATCTACGGACAATTCACCTGTAGTAGGCATCAGCAATAAAGATCCCAGTTCGGGACACCCCACACCACTCAGATTGACATGCGAATATCCGGTAAAAAAGCAATTGTGATACTCGTAAGGAGTAGACCACCAACGGGCATCTTTATCATACTTATTATCTTCCGATCCCATCACATTGAAAGGAACCACGGACATCATTCCATTGGGACAGACCGCTCCCGGGTTAGTAGTTCCGAAATTGGTAGTACCGATAAAAGGATTGACATAGCTTATAGGTAAAGTCCCCTCACCACCTCCGGCAAATGCCGGAAGCAGACAAAGGGCATAAAGTGTGTAAGCCAATAAAATACGTTTCATAGTCGACTGATTCTTTAAGGGATTAACTATACAATGCTGTTTTTCTTCGTAAATTCTATGATTTCCGAAATATAACCAAAGGCCATACCTACAACTGTATCGGCAGCGCCATAATATACCGCCACTTTATCTCCATCCTGCAAAGAAGCACAAGGGAATACTACATTGGGCACATCTCCCTGCAATTCATAAGGAGCAGCAGGAGCAAGCAAGTACGGACGTGTGCGATACAATACCTTTGCCGGATTTTCTTTATCAAGAATAGCCGCTCCCATAGAATAACGGAAACCGTTGCAGGTAGTAATAACCCCATGATAGAATATCAACCACCCTTCTTCAGTAAGGAACGGTACAGAACCGGCCCCTATCTTCGTACACTGCCATGCACTTTCAGGGAAAGGGGTAACTTTCATCACACAACGGTGTTCTCCCCAATATTTCATATCCGGACTGTAACTGATGTAAATATCTCCAAACGGTGTATGACCGTTATCGCTCGGACGACTCAACATAGCATATTTACCATCTATCTTCTGCGGGAAAAGTACCCCGTTACGGTTAAAAGGCAAAAAGGCATTTTCGCACTGGAAGAATTCTTTGAAGTCGAATGTATAGGCGATACCGATAGTAGGTCCGTGGTAACCATTACACCAGGTTATCCAGTAACGGTCTTCAATCCAGGTGACACGCGGATCGTATTTATACTCGGACTCTATCATCTCCGTATTCCCCGCTTTGAAACAGATAGGCTCATGGTCTATCTCCCAATTGATTCCGTCTTTACTAAAGCCCGCAAAGATGTTCATCTGCACTGCCTTATTATCACAACGGAAGACACCGGCAAATCCATCTCCGAACGGAACTACCGCACTGTTGAAAATACTGTTGGAAGTCGGAATGTGATAGCGTCCGATAACCGGGTTTTTAGAGTAACGCCACATTACGTCTGAGCAACCTTCCGGGCGTTCTTCCCAAGGCATATTCATCATCTGTTTCATAATTCTTCTATTTATTAGTTATATATTTCATTGATTCTTCTTTTCATCCGGATAGGTGAATGGTACAAAATAAGTGATCAGAAATGCCGGAATAGTAGCAAACATCGTAAAAATAAAAAATGCCTTATATCCCAACGCATCACTGACAAAACCACTGATAGATCCCGGAAGCATCACTCCCAGATTCATGATACCCGAAGCAAAAGCATAATGGGCCATCTGATGTTTGCCGGGAGCCACTTGCTGCATCATAAACAGGGTCAGACCTACGAATCCAAAACCATACCCGAAGTATTCAAGCACGATGGCACCTCCTATCAGCATACCATTCTCCGGCTGATAAATGGCCAGCAATGTATAAGCCAGAAACGGCAGGTTGAAGACACAACACAACGAAAACAATGTCCGGCTCAGTCCTCTGTGAGAGATGTAATAACCTGCCAGCAGTGATCCCAATACAAAAGCAGCTGCCCCGTAAGTACCATAATACAAACCGATCTCCTGTTCTCCCAGTCCCAAGCCTCCAACAGAGCGTTCCGCCTTTAAAAACAACGGAACAATCTTCATGACAAAACCCTCGGCCAGACGATAAAGAATGATAAATGCCACATAATACCAGATATGCTTCTTCTGAAAGAAAGCACGGATAACTTCCACCAACCGGTTCCAGGTTTCCCTGCCGGACGCTGCGCCTGTGGCTGCAGTTCCTCCCGAAGGCAACATACGCATATGGTATACTCCCAGAAATACCATTACAGCAGCCAGAATCAACATAACCATCATCCATGCCTGCACAGTCGCTTCATGGCGAACAGCTTCTTCCGCTCCCTGAACTCCTCCGAAGTATTTCAACAACCAGCCTGCCAACCAAACCAGTCCGCCGGATGCAACAATCTTAGCAATATTATAGAAAGCACCTTGCCAACCGATATACTTGGCCTGATCCTGCTTATTCAGTTCCGACATATAAACGCCATCTGTTGCAACATCATGTGTCGCCCCGCTGAAAGCAATAACCGCCAACAAAGCAATACACACGGCAAAGAAAGCCGGAAGATGCAACGCCAATGCTACCAGGGCAAAACCTGCCCCGGTAATCAATTGTGTCAGCACCACAAAGAACTTCTTTGTCTTGAACATTTCCAAGAACGGACTCCAAAGGAATTTCAGTGTCCAAGGCAACATAATCAGTGAGGTCCACAAAGCAATCTGTGCATCACCAATCCCCAATCCCTTGAACATCAGCACAGACACCATATTCAGTACAACAAAGGGAAGCCCCATGGCAAAGTAGACGGTGGGTACCCAGGAAATCGGATTACGACTATTTTGATTCATACCTATTGACTAAATCATTCTGCTTCACTTCAGAGGAACATTCCCCATCGTCAGTTCCAACGTACCGCCATCTACTATATCCTGATGTGTAAAGAAAGGCTTATCCAACTTCTTTCCATTCAGTACCATACTCTGCACATACTTGTTCTCGCGACTGTTATTATGTGCTATGACAGTGAATGTCTTGCCATCTTTCAACTGAATGGTAGATTTTTCGAATAATGGGCGACCGATAGAATAAACCGGTTTACCCGGACATACCTGATAGAAACCCATAGAATTGAGAATGAACCACGCGGACATCTGTCCGCAATCCTCATTACCCGACAATCCGTCCGGATCATTGAAATAAAGGGTATGTAATACTTGATCCACCAGTTCTTGTGTCCGCCAGGATTGATCCACATAGTTATACAGATGAGTAATATGATGGCTCGGTTCATTGCCATGTGCATATTGTCCTATCAAACCGGAGATATCAGCAGAAACCATATCACCCTCCAAAGCAGAATCGGCAATAAACAAAGAATCCAGTTTACCGATAAAGGCATCACGTCCTCCCATCAGTTCCACTAATCCATCTATATCATGAGGCACAAACCAAGTCCATTGCCAGGCTGTACCTTCGCAATAGTCGTCACTACGGTGGTTGGATGAACGGGGATTGAAAGGAGTACGCCAGTTACCTTCACTGTCCAGTCCGCGCATAAAACGGGTAGAAGCATCAAAATAAACCTGGTATCCCTTAGCAAAGGCTGCATATTTTTCCTCATTCGGTTCATCTCCCATAGCTTCTGCCAGCACAGAAATACACCAGTCGTCATAGGCATATTCCAACGCCTTTGCTACCGATTCATTATCCTTGTCGCAAGGCACATAACCTATTTTATTCTTCCAGTATTTAGCTTGAGGCATCAGGTGGGGCAATACTAACGGCGGACATAATATACCGGTCGTATCATATTCCGCAGCGCGGATGCAAGCCTTGTATGCATCTTCCACATCGAAATTACGATAACCTTTTGTGTAAGCATCAGCTATAATAGATGCAGCATGATAACCTATCATTGTTCCCGTATAGTTTCCGGCCAGTTCCCACATAGGATATACACCACCCTCATGCTGCTTCCGGATCAATGAACGGATAAAGGCTTCATTTAAATCAGGATCGATAATTGTCATCAACGGATGATATGCCCTGAATGTATCCCATAAAGAGAATACGGTATAGACAGATTCTTCCACACTGCCCTGATGAGGTTTCAAATCCATACCCAGATAGCGTCCATCGGCATCTGTAAACAGATTAGGTTGCACACCGGTATGATAGAGTGCAGTATAAAACATCACTCGCTGATCCTTATCAGAGGTTTCAATATCTATCTTGGCAAGATAATTATTCCATGATTCACGGGCAGCACTACGTACACCGTTAAAGTCCCATTCAGGTATTTCAGCTTCCACATTCTTTCGTGCCCCATCCATATCTACAGCAGAAACACCGACTTTCACAAGAACTTCCTCATTATTATCTGTCTGGAACTGTAACAAAGCCTTAGCTGTCGGAAAAAGTGGACCACCTTCATCCAATGCCATAGAGTCGGTTACCAATGTATAGGTAAAAGGTTTGGAAAACTTCGCATAAAAATTGATATACTGGTCAAATGCCCAATATACTGTTTTCTTGCGTCCTCGTATCTCTGTATCACTGATTACCTCCAACTCCATCTCTTCATTCTTCTGACGCTGCAGGCTGTAATCCAGGTCCAGTATAAATCCGGCATCTTCCGCCTTCGGAAAAGTATAGCGGTGAATAGCTGCACGTTTGGTAGCCGTCAATTCGGCTTTTACCTGATAACGATCCAAAAAGACTGAATAGTACCCCGGTTGTGCCACTTCATTGTCATGGGAGAAAGCAGAAGCATAAGCCATCTGTTGGCTCTCTTCTCCCATTGCATGATAATCCTGTTTGCCTACGGTAGGCATCAGCAATACATCACCATAGTCTCCACAACCTGTACCGCTGAGATGGGTATGCGAAAATCCATTAATAGTAGAATCTGCATAATAATATCCGGAACAGGCATCCCACTGATAAATGCGTGTGTCGGGACTGGGTTGTATCATTCCGTTCGGAACTACAGCCCCAGGGTAAGTATGTCCATGTCCTCCCGTACCGATAAACGGATTAACGTATGATGAATAATCCTGCGCTCCCGGGGTACAACTGTACATTCCGAATAACAGCACTCCACTCATCAACATAAAATTCAGTTTCATGTTTTTCTTCATATTCTTAATAGTATTACATATTCATAATCAAAGTAGCATAAAGGTAATGGCTTGTCCTCCACCTCTTGCCATGTCCACAGACAGAGTGTCTTCAGCAGTCACCTGCTTCTCTATAATCTCATAAGCCGTAGGATTCGTTATCCAGTCAGCCTCTTTACCATCAGCATAAATGACAGCCCTGTAAGTCTTGTCTTTTTCCAGAAAACTCAATTTGACTGTAACCTCACGTGCGTCTTCATTAGTAGCTGCACCCAGGAAATATTTTTCTCCTGCACGACGCACTATGACTACATATTCTCCCGGCTCACCTGCCAGCGCTTCCGACCAGTCACAATCAGCATCAAAATCGCGGAAGAATTGAAAAGCAGGATGTCCTTCGTAATTCTCAATCATGTCGGCAGCCATTTGTAAAGGAGAATAAAGTATCACCCAGTTAGCGATCTGTTTCGCCAGCGTAGAATTGATCCGGCAATCCTTACTATCCTTCATATTCCATTTCTTGCGATAAGGAGACTTTTTGGCACGCTCATACAGTATGTCGAAGATTCCCGGAGTATAGTCCATTGGTCCTGACAACAGGCGGGTAAATGGCAAAAGCACGTGATGTTCGGGTGGATTGCCTTCGCTCCAAGCATTCCATTCCATGCCACGGGCACCCTCACGAGTCATCATATTGGGGTATGTACGACGGATACCAGTGTCTTTGATTGGTTCGTGTACATCAAGAGTGGTATGATATTTTGCAGCAGTCTCTACCACTTTACGGTAATGACGTACATTGTATTGCCCATGATGATTGTGCCCATTGGGAAGTCCGCCGGCATAACCGGTCTTCACACTATGAATACCCAGGTCAGCATACCATTTATAAGACTTATCCAGTTGTCTCTCATAATTGATTATGTTGCCACCCGTTTCATGGTGTCCAATAATCTCAATTCCTTTATCCTTAGCATAACGGGCTATTTCCCTTATATCAAAGTCAGCATACGGACGCGTATAATCAAAGTCCTGAGAGCCTCCCCAATTTTCCCAACCGGCGTTCCAGCCTTCAAACATCACTCCTTCAATGTTGTTAGCTGCTGCAAAGTCAATATACCGTTTAGCATTCTCCGTTGTGGCACCGTGGCGGTCATTTATCACCCAGCTTTCTACACCCAGATGCATTCCCCACCAGATACCTACATATTTCATTGGACGTATCCAATCCGTAGTTTCCAGTACACAAGGCTCATTCAGATTCAGTATAAGCCCGGAGTTAATTAAACCGACAGCTTTCGGAGCAATCTGTATGGTACGCCAAGGCGACTTGAAAACACCACCGTTTACCCGCACTTTAATGCCATCAGGCCAAGAAGCCAGTTCCGACTTGAAATTGCAACCACCTGTATTTTTCAATGTCATCTCGGGGAAGTCCGTCAATGCTGCTTCGTGAATACTGGCATATACATTGCCTGCCTTAAATGTCATAGGAGTATTGGCATTGTCTATCCGGCTGACAGGCTGCGTACGATATAGCAATTCATAAGTATCATAATTGGCAGGTATGGACCATGAAGTACCATCCTGTGCTATATTGAACTCAGTCAGCTCATCCGTGATAAGAAGACTATCTGCTCCGGACACTTCATACTCGTAGCGGAATCCTACCCCATCATCGAATACACGAAACCGTAAAATCAGTTTGGTAGCAACTGCATCAGACAAGTGAACAGCCATTTCATTGTAGTGGTTGCGAACGGTTTTATTTTCTCCCCAAGGTTGCGTCCAGGTTTCATCCTGGGTAGTGAAATCAATATCTACAATACGGAATTCTTTATGAAGATTAATCCCGTTCTCTGCTTCGAATCCCAAACAGGAAGAAGCTACAAAAGGAATACTGTCAACTTCAATTTGGTAGGTCATACGGTTACTGTCATTCAGAGCAAACTGTAACCTGATACGACCATCAGGTGAAAAGACCTCTTTTTGCTTAGAAGAGCAACTACTTGCCAGACAAATAATTACAATAAAATAAATAAAATGTATTCTCATATTCGATTCATTATTTTGTTATCGGAAATATGTTTCAACCAGAATTCATGTGTCCGAAGTTATCGGTCAGCAAGATAGTTAAGAGAATGTCTCAAAGATACATAAAATAGCATGATTATTTGAGACATTCTCTTTTAAAAAGCCAAAAGCTTACTTTTTAGTCAGATTATAATTATCACCAGGATGGTAATAAGCATCATAATATGCCTCCGGCAATTCTGCCGTACCATCTACTATACGACAAAGAGAAATACCATAACGACGTGCTCTACCATTCAATGTCAAATTTCCAAGCGGGTCAAGTGTTCCTTTTGTAGCAGTCGTATTTGTATCATATTTCCATGTATTTTTACTACCGCTAGCATAAGTTCCCCATCTCATTTCCCATGTTTCAGGATCCTCTGTATCACCTTCATGAATAACCTGAGGCATAGAAATTGTAAAGTTACCATTATTGGAATCAAATTCAGCTACCAAAGGATATTTATTGGTTACTTCAGGATATTCTCCCCAACCATAGATATAGTAAGTCTTACCATCCTCTTTAGCCTCAATACGAATATCAAATGTCTGATCTCCATTATAATCCCACCAGCCATTACCACCTTCGGGAGGCGTAAAGAAGAATAAAGAACTGGTAGAAGCTACTTGCCATTCACCCAGATAAGCTTCATAGTTAGACTTAACCCCTGTTGAAGCCGTAAAGTCCGTCCTTCCATAATACTTGCCACTCCATTCTACCTCATCATTGAACAGAATCTTACTTACAGCTGTGAAATAATAATCATAAGAATACAATTGTGGTTTCGGGTTATAGAATACCTGCAAACCATATCCGGCATCTTTCAGGTCCTGAATCGTTTCTTCTTTAAAACTTGTCCAGCCACCTTTATATTCTTCATTAATCTTCAATGAATAAGGGCCATACTTTGATTTGGGAAGTCCGGTGAAATTAGATTCGCGTCCTTTGACGTATCTCTGATAAGTTCCGTAACACATATAATCTACCAACTCGCCAATAGACTTACCGTCGACAGTTCCGCTTGGAGAATCCTCAAAATTACTTTTATATTCATAAATACCCAGCAATTTATCAGGCATCACCTTGCGACATTCGCTGATTAAGCGGCAGTAATTCTCACGGGAACGTTGCTCGAAGCCCGGACTCGGATTCTCTTTGTAGTCTGTATACTCGTCATCAAAATCAATACCGTCCAAACCATAAATATCGACAAATGCTTTCAATTCTTTGGCAAAATCAGCCGCAGCAGCCTGCGATAAGTTACCCATACCGGCTTCATCATGATTACCCAAGATACTCATATTGACTTTGATACCTTTAGCCTGCAAAGGACGGATGAATTTATCCGCATTTTTCAACAGGAAAGATACCTGATCATTACAATGAATATGCACACGGCCGCTTTCACTATCCACATTGATGTTGGCAGCAAAGATACTAACTACATCAAAGAACGGTTTTCCACTTTCCTTCATTACGTATTCACCACAATTCAGGATATTTTCATCATTCACTTCCACAAAACAGAGAGTACGTACATCTCCCTTTTTAGAATCAGGCACAGCCGCCAATGGCTTCACCAGATAAATATAAGTCTGATTATTAGCTGAAACAGCCACTCCATCATTTGCAGTAGCTGAAACCGCTACTGCATAGGTTGAACCGATTGAACCTCCGGCATTAATAGTTAGCTCTACTGCACCGGACTTTTTCTCTCCGGTTTTAACAGTTGCCGTACCACCATTTGCCAAGCTCAATTTATCAGCAGGATACATAGCATAAGATGTACCATGAGCAGCATTATAAGCCTCAAGCGCTGTTGCATCTACTTTGAAAGTAACCGTTATGTCTTTTTCAGCAGCTTTACTCAATTCAAAATAAAGATGTCCCGCACCGGATTTATCCCCGAAGAGAGAAATCGAAGTAAGTTCGCGTGCTCCGGCAGCTGATCTGACATAACCGTATACGCCGTCCACTGTATCCAGCTTTTCTGTATTAACGGCATTGATCGTAATGTCATCTTCACAACTTGTGAAAACAGTTCCTGCACAGGCAAAGGTTACTGCCAACAAGCCTAATTTTATGTGATTCATATATTTCATAATATACATCTATTTAAAATATAACTTAATTTATTTCGCAGGCAATTCTACTGCAGTCCAAGTAAGCGATTCCACCGCTGTAGCATGATTCTCATTCCCGCTATAATCGGCTATTGAAGTACCTACACCTTCATCAAATTTCCAATAGGCAACCAGTCCTTCCGCACCCGGTTCTACCTGGTAGAAATGATTCTTTGCATTAATCTCCTCCTGAGTTAAAACTTTATTCCAAATACGGCATTCGGACATTTCACCATCAAACCAACGATCACGGTTATAAGAGTGACCAATCCAGAAACCATTACCCTCATCAGTTTTGGTCTTTCCCAAATCCAATGCTCCCCAATTCGCTGTCGCTTCCAATTTATTCACGCCATTGAAATAGACTATCACTTTTTGAGCATCAGCATCATAAGTCACAGCAATATGTGTCCATTCACCGGTAGCCACAGTCAGATCTTCTGAATTTATCTTCTTATCTCCAGGACCTACAACCTGCAAACAATTCTTTGCCGGCGCAGTATCTCCGAAACGGAGCAGGAAATATCCTTCAATACCCAGAACTGTACTGATAGCTTTATCGAGCTTGCTGGGATTCACTAATACTTCCACAGTCAGCTTCCGTAAACCATTTGCTTTTTCAGGTGTACCCCAATTTACGTATACAAGATTCTTAGTAAGATCAGCTACTACATTGATAAGTGCAGCACCTTTAAATACGTAATACATGGTACGGGCACTTTGCAGAATACCTACGTTAGCCTGATCGATGGTTACAGGTAATACATATATCTTTTCAGCATCCAGCTCTGTCAGATTACCAAATTTCAATGTGACTTTTTCTGAAAGAACGGATCCGGCAGGAATCACGGTCTGTGGAGTTTCCAATGTATAGTGCTTACTCGGCAAAGCCTCAGCATTATCATAAAATGCAGCATTATAAGTATCAACCAACGCAGGTTCAGCTTTCAAGGAAATAGTTACATCTGCATTTTCCGGCTTAGCCATAGCAACCCTGAATTCACCTTCCGCAGAAGGAATCGTATTCTTCAGTAAAACACTACTAGTCTTCACCGAAGCATCTACATACACTTGGTTATCAAACGTTTCAGTATCATCACTACAAGCCGCCAAAGCTACAGACAGCAATGTGATCGATAGTAAATATAAGTTTTTTAATTTCATAGCTTGATTTATTTTTTAGGAGCAGGGTTCATAATATTAATAGCCTCTTTCACATACTGGTATGTGTTAGTAGCATTGTAATAGTCATTCTGAACATTATAGATAGCCAATCCGGCACGGGTATAGCCATCTGATGGTTCCGTAGTCCAATAAGCTGCTTCCGTAAGCGCCCGGTCGGTACCGTAGAACCCGGTTTGCTTATCAGATGCATCCAGTGAAGCTGTAGAAACTGCAACTACGAAACGATCAGTCGGAACACCTGCAGCAGCCATGGCCAAACGGGCAAATACCGACAACTGTGCATCATCCGTTACATTATCCGTAGCCAGGATGATGTGCTTACAATTAGTCAAAACGGTCTGCTCAATCAGATTTTCCGGATATCCCTGAAATGTCAGCAGCTTATCCGCATTAGCAGTTTTCCAGGTTGAAACAGCACTGAAAAAAATATCCTGATATTTCTTTGCCTCCGCTTTTTGTTCGGCAGACATATAAATAGAATTATTTCCCTTATATTCAGTAATCATACCATCGAAGCTCCCTGCATAACCAATCTGTTTGTCCATTTCTGACTTCAGATAAGTATCGAAAGATCCGGTTTCCGTACCTTCCTTTACTTTTTCAGTATATTCTTTTTGAATCTTATCAAAACTGATAGTATATACCACCTTGGTACCCTTAGCATGTACAGTTTGCATATCAACCAATTCAAACGCAGCCAGTTCTGCCGGATACATCATGGAAATTACGTCCAAACTGTCAGGAACATCAGAGATATGCTGTCCACGACTGAACGGCGTTTTCTCGCTATTGTCGAACCAGGCATATACAACCTTATGGTCCGAATTTTTATAGGCTACCAGATTTTGCAGATATTTGGCATACGCAGCCGGATCTTGTTCCTCTATTCCGGGAGTATTGATATTCACATTCTCTACTTCCGTCCAGTCGTCGCATGCGCTGAAACAGGTTATGGCAGCGAAGCAGGAAGCCACGATGAATATATTTTTCATTTTATTTTTCATAATTCTTTTCTTTATTAGATGTTAGGGTTGCAGTCCCACCATACTTTGGAAGACATTCTATCGTTCGCAGGTTTCAAATCTTGCAGAGCATTCTGCACATTCGTACCATTGTCCTTGTACTCATCCTGCGGATAAGGCAAGCGGCGTGGGAAAGTACCTTCGGGAACTTCCGCCTTGTTTTTATTAACGGCAGCAGTCATCAAGCGCGGGTAACCCGTACGACGGAATTCAGCCCATGCTTCGTTACCCAACGGGAATATGGCGATCCATTTCTGGGTAATTATACGTTCCAGATTTGTTTCAAAGACGGCACTATTATCATACTTAATCGTAATAGTCGGCTGAGAGCCGTTATAACTATAAGTTCCCAGAGGATCTTTATACAGATCGGGCAAACTACTACCATCTTCCAGATAAGCATCCGCACCGGAAGCACCCCATTGACTGAATGATAACTCTACGCCTTTCTTATAAAAACTCTCTGCAGTTCCACCCATGTTCCAACCACGCAATGCACCTTCGGCACGCAGGAAGGCAACTTCAGCAGCAGTCATCCAAACAAGTTTCGTATTGGCTTCAACATTCATGTTAGAATACTTATGAGCTGTTTCACTCGGAAGTGGTTCAGTTCCCAAACGAATACCATGATAACCGTTCTTCACTCCATCGGCTGTTGTAAAGGTAGATTCTACAAAATATTTTTCACGACGAGGATCTTTGTAGCCATTCATATAGGCAGTAATATCTGCCGCAATACGAGAGTCACCACCATTATATTCGTACATAATAACTCTGAATGGATTAGTAGTAGCCTGAATGGTTGCATTATCATCATTCGATGTAAACACACCTCCTCTTTCTGAGTCAACAGCCTCCACCGCTTTAGCTTGCGCCGTAGTAGAATCTACATACACCATACGCATAGCCATACGCAATTTCAAAGAATTCGCCAGTTTTATCCAGTTTTCCACTTTACCACTATAAACCTTATCAGCTTTGGATGAAAAAGTCTCCGTACGATGTGGTAATAATGCAGTCACTGCCTCATCCAGTTCATTTAACATAGTCTCATAAACTTTCTTCTGAGTATCCAGAGGAGCAGTCAGGTCACCATTTGCTCCCAACTGGGAATAAGGAATAGGACCGTATCCATCTGTAACACGCAAGATAGCTGCTACCTTTACAACTTTTCCTACTGACAAATAAACGGGGTCTTCTGTTGCAGCTTCCAACTGTGCATAGTTAGCATACACATTAGGAATAACATCTTTATATAATTTACCTACCCAATCCTGAGATTGGTTGTAGTTGGAGAAACGGTTCGTGAAACCGGAATTGGATTCCGCCAGATAGCCACCATAAGGTCCGCCCAAAAGGGCCTCCAGAAACTGATTAAGAAGTACATCCGTAGGGATGACATATCCTTGCATACCTGTCAATGCCGAACGGGTCAAGTAGGCATCACGGTCCATCTGGTCTTTGGTTGCTTCATACGGATTGGTATTATAATCCATATAATCACCTGTGCAAGATGCCAACATGCCAGCTAACATTCCACCGCATAAAGCGAATTTTATAATTGATTTTCTCATTGTTTTTCTTTCTTTAATCTGTTAGAACTTAAATCTTACATTGAATCCTAAGCTACGTGCACTTGGCGTCATAAAGTTGTCAATACCCTGATAATAGTTACCGGTAGAAGCTACTGCTTCCGGATCGAACGGAGCTTTACAATAAAGCATCAGTAAGTTACGGCCTACCAGAGATACGGTCACGTCAGCCACATTCCAAAGCTTATCTCTTGGAATAGTATAACCGACACTAGCCTCCTGAAGACGCAGGTTGGTAGCACTGTAAGTGTAATATTGTGGAATACCGGACTGAGAACCGATAGTAGTATACCATTTCTGTGCATTTACCAAGTCCGTTCCATTCACATAAACACCACCTTGATTACGCGCTATTTCTGTTGACTCAGAAACACCATACATATCCATAGCAGCCTGTGTAGCAGAGTAAACAATACCACCGATACGTGCAGAGAGCATGAAACCAAAATTCAGGTTCTTCCAGCTGAAATCATTTCTCCACGACATATTGCATTTAGCAAATACACTACCCAATTTAATATCTTCTGCATTATAGTTAGCAGTCACACTACCATTCTGATCTACCAGAATATTACCGTTACTATCACGTTGCAGGTCGGCAGTAGAATAGAGATCACCCAGAGAGCCACCTTTCTTCAGAATGAAACGAGCCTGTCCCATACCACCTACATCCAAGCGTTCTTTGGTGATGACAGTGCCGGTTTCAGGATGCACATAGTTTTCCAGCAGTTCAAGAATTTCATTCTTATTGGTACTGAATACGTAATTGCTGGACCATTTAAATTTACCCCATTCATTAGAGTAACCTAATCCTAATTCAACACCCTTATTTCGTACGCTACCCGTCTGCACATACAATGTTGAGTAACCGGAAGATACGGAAATCTTAGGGTCAAACGTCTGATTATAAGTTTTAGTAGTATACAAAGCCAAATCCAGATTAAAATGATTCAGGAAACGGGCAGTAAGACCTACTTCCCATGAGTCCGTTCTTTCCGGTTTCAGATTATACATCGGATAGTTACGTTTGGATTGCCAAACCTTATTGGAGTTATCCCATGAATAAGTAGGGTTGGCCAGGAAACGCGGGAAAGGAAGACCCACAGATGCAAATGAGCCGCGTACCTTCAGGAAAGAAATCTGTTGTGGTAATTTCAGTAACTCGGACAAAATAACAGAACCACCGACTGAAGGATAAAGGAATGCACTCTGAGTAGAGTTAGGACCAGCCAATTGTGAAGGCCAGTCAGAACGTCCGGTCAAAGTCAGGTAATAAGTACTCTTATATCCTAATTCAAGACTGGCAAAAACAGACTGAGTCTGATCATGAAAACCTGACTGCGTACGTTTTGTCTTACTGTCATCCAACTGAAATACATTGAAAACGTTAGGAATACCGTCTTCACTGATAGGACCACGATTTTGCAGTACATCTTGTTGCATATCCGATAAAGAGGCACCAATATTAGCTTGGAAAGTAAGATTTTCACCAAAGTTTTTATTGATGTTCAACATGATATCAGCATAAGTTTGCTTGTCATTCGTATTAGAAATACCATACAAACCGTTGTTAGAGCCTTCGGCCAATGTAGTATTACTTGTAGCATAAAGCTTTTCCGTATAAGTACTTGCAGAGTTATCCACACGCACACGGCCTGATACACTCAACCAATCTAAAATCTTATAGCTCAAGCTACCGCTCAGCATATAACGGTCCTTATTATTCTCACGCAGGTTACGATAAGCAATCCAGTACGGGTTTTGTCCTGTAAAAGTATCGATACCCTGTGGCCAATATTGTGTATAGATGTTACGGGAAGTATCCCAGCGTTCGTACATCTTAATCTCATTCCAGTCGTCACCACGAGGGAACAAATAAGCCGTAACCAACGGATTGGAGTAAGTACCCTGATTCACCATGTTCTGGTCTTTCTGCTTGATATAAGAAGCACTTACATCCAGTGTCATCTTATCATTCAGGAAAGAAGTAGTGTTGCGGAAAGTAAAGTTATAACGGTCATAATCGTTATTCGGAACCATACCTACAGAATTCACAGCACTCGCAGAGAAGTAGGTCTGATTCTTTTCCGTACCTGTAGATAAAGAAACGGTTTCGGTAGCTACCACACCTGTTCTCAGGAAGTCATTGATCGGATCATATCCCATGTAATTGGAAGGGTTCAATTTATTACCCCAGCTTTTTTCTACAGAACCTGCACTGGACAGCAGATCGCCTGTACCATAGGAATTCTGAAAATTAGGAGTAACAAACGGGCGGAGAAATTCAGTATTCTGTGATACAGTCAAACTCAGACGCCCTTCCTTACCTTTCTTAGTTGTAATAACAATAGCACCATTGGCAGCGTGACTACCATACAAAGCGGCAGCGGCAGCACCCGTCAGTACAGACATAGATTCGATGTCTTCCGGATTGATATCTGCAATCGCTTCTGAAGAACCTTTAGAATCAAATTCCTGACCACCTTCACCTGAAAGATTGAACATAGGCACACCATCGATCACATAAAGAGCGTTGCTGGACTGGTCAATACCTTTCGTACCACGCATCACTACTTTACTGGCGCCACCTACTCCGGAGGAGCTGGCATTAATGGTAACACCCGCCACTTTACCTGACAAAGAGTTTACAAGGTTAGCATCTTTCACTCTGGTCAGTTCATCACTCTTGATTTCCTGAACATTGTAACTCAATGCTTTAGTAGCACGTTTAATACCCAAGGCCGTTACAACAACCTCTTCTACCAGTTGAGAATCGCTCTCCATCATCAGGTTGATAACACTCTGTTCCTTTGCTGCAATCTCCTGTGTTTTATAACCGACATAAGAGAATTGAATTACAGGATTTGCTTCTGTTGTGGTCAGCGTAAAATTACCGTCAAAATCGGTGATACAGCCAACACTGGTACCTTTCACCAATACGTTGACACCGATCAGAGGTCCCATATCGTCCGATACCTGACCGGTTATCGTACGTTCTTTTCCTTGTTGGGTACCTTCTTGTCCTGATTGAGACTTCTCTGAAAGATAAACGATGTTATCTTCTACTTTAAAAGAAATATTTTTCCCTTTAAGAATAGCAGTCAAGGCATCTTCGATAGATGCATTCTTCACATCGACTTTTTCCACTGCCGTAGCAGCAAGTTTGTCGTCATAAAAAAATTGATACTTGGATTGAGTTTTGATTTGTTCGATGACCGTACCTAATGTCGTGCGAGACATGTTCAAATTCAGTTGGGCAAAAGTCCACTGGACTGATACAGTCATGAAGAACAAGACTAATAAAGCCCGTAGAAATTTCGAACTTTGAAAAGCATGATTGTTGTCCATAAACAAAGTTTAAAGGTTACACATTGGTTAATTTTAATCTGTCAGGAGACCCTTTCTCCCGACTTTCATATATAAAACAACAGTCGCTAAAAATACACTTACTACAAAATGATATTTTTTTTCATTAAAACAAAAAAGGGAATAGTTTTAATTCCTATTCCCTTCTTTCTTACATTATTAACTTCAGCCCTTACTTCTTTTTTATTTCATTAGAGAAAGAATATGGATAATCTTCCGGATGTATTCCTCTCTGCAGATTAGGCTTATTACCCATATCAAATTTCAGGACACCACCCTTCAACAGATCTCCGTGTTTCACATAATTCTTCGTATATTCATCTCCATCCAGGCGAAGCGATTCAATATACATATTTTCAGAACTATTGTTTGCTGCATCAATGACCAATGAACGACCATTCTCCAGATGAAGTGTAGCTTTCTTGAACAAAGGAGCACCGAGAACATATTCATCGGTTCCCGGACAAACCGGATAGAAACCTAATGCTGAGAACACATACCAGGCAGAAGTCTGCCCATTGTCTTCATCTCCACAATACCCATCAGGACCGGGAGTATACATACGGTTCATCACCTGACGCAACCAATATTGAGCTTTCCAAGGCTGTCCGGCATAATTGTACATGTAAATCATGTGCTGTATAGGCTGGTTACCATGCGCATAGTTACCCATATTCATCACTGTCATTTCACGTATTTCGTGGATCACCTGTCCATAATAGCTGTCATCGAAGATAGGAGGAACAATAAACACAGAATCCAACATTTCGACAAATACTTTTTCACCACCCATCAAATCGATCAGACCTTGCGGATCATGGAAAACAGACCAGGAATAATGCCAACTGTTTCCTTCTGTAAATGCATCTCCCCATTTCAAAGGAGAGAAAGGTGCCTGAAACTGCCCATCTTTATTACGCCCACGCATCAATAGGCTTTCCTTATCGAACACGTTCTTATAGTTCATAGCACGATTAGCAAAAAGTTTCTGCTCTTTCTTCGGACGATCCAGCGCTTTTGCCATCTGATAGATACACCAGTCATCATAAGCATATTCCAGAGTACGGGCAGCATTCTCATTGATCTTTACGTCATAAGGAACATAGCCTAACTCATTGTAATATTCATGACCGAGACGTCCGGTAGAAGAAACTTCCGGATGTACATTCTTTGTGCCATGGATAAGTCCTTCATACAAGGTAGCCACATCATCCACTTTAACCCCCTTCAGATAGGCATCAGCCAGTACAGAAGCAGAGTTATTACCAATCATACAACCACGATGTCCCGGGCTAGCCCATTCAGGGAAGAAACCGCTTTCCTTATATGTATTGACGAGACCTTCCTGGATTTGTTTGTTTACCGAAGGATACATCAGGTTGAGGAAAGGGAACAGGCAACGGAAAGTATCCCAGAAGCCGGTATCCGTATACATATATCCAGGTAATACCTGACCATTGTAAGGACTATAATGAACAGGATTGCCCGCCTCATCAAATTCATAAAAAGCACGGGGGAAAAGTACCGAACGATACAGACAAGAATAAAAAGTACGATACTGGTCAAGATTACCACCATCCACTTCTATTTTACCTAATACCTCGTTCCAGGCATCTTGCCCTTTCTGAACCAAAGTATCAAAACTATCGTTTCCAAGCTCTTTCAAGTTTCTGTCTGCCTGCTCAAAACCGATAAAGGAAGAAGCTACACGAGCATGTACGATTTCTCCTTTACGGGTTTTAAAACCAATAATTGCACCTGCATGTCCGGCCTTCTGTTCTTTTTGATTCTCTGTCAAAACGCCATCGGCAACAGAAGCCTGATAAGTGAAAGGCTTATCGAATTCAATGACAAAGTAGTTCTTGAAGTTATCGGGCACTCCACCACTGTTACGGGTTGTATATCCGATAATCTTATTTTGTTCAGGAATAATTTTAATATAAGATCCTTTGTCGAAAGCATCCACTACAATATATGAATGTTCATTCTCCGGAAAAGTAAAACGGAATAAAACAGCACGTTCAGTGGGAGTAAACTCCGTCACGACATCGTGTTCAGCAAGATACACCTTATAATAATGAGGTAATGCAACTTCTCCTTTATGAGAGAACCAGCTGGCACGCTTATCTTCATTAAATTCGGGTTTGCCTACTACCGGCATGATAGAAAACTGACCGTAGTCATTAATCCAGGGACTGGGTTGGTGGGTTTGTTTAAAACCACGGATTTTATGGGCGGTATATACATACTGCCAACCATCTCCCATTTTTCCTGTTTGAGGAGTCCAGAAATTCATACCCCATGGACGTGAGATAGCAGGGTATGTATTACCTGTAGATAGTTCGAAACTGGATAACGTACCCATCAGCGGGTTAACGTATTGTGTTAAATCTTTAGCCTGCGCCCAGAGAGCACAGCCCAAAAAGCACATTGATAAAAGCAGCTTTCTCATACTATTATATTTATAAGATTATATATTTCAAAAGTTTCCTTTTATTTTTTGGGAGACAAAAATACACTATTTCCTACAATTTTATATTCAATAGGTATTGCATTTGTACTTTTAATCAAATTCAGGATTTCTTCCACAGTGTTTTTCTTCTTCAGTGTACCCGAATATGTTTTAGTAGCATCCATATCAGGCGCCAGAATAATCTTCACTCCATAAGAATTCTCTAAAGTACGGGCAATCGTAAATATATCGGCATTTTCAAAGACAAACTGATTATTATGCCAATTCTCAATACCTGTATCCACTTGCTTCACTACCAGACGACGAGTTACAGCGTTCAATTCGGCTTTTTGCCCCGGGGCCAACACAATCATACCCTCATTGTGATTGCCTTTCACCTCAATTTCTCCCTTAATCAGTGTAGCTACTGCCGAACGGTTCATCTTATCACTCTTCAAGTTAAAGACCGTACCCAGCACTCTGACTTGCATGGCTTCACTTCGCACAATAAAAGGCTTTTCTACGTTTCTCTTTACTTCAAAATAGGCCTCTCCCTCCATATACACATTTCTTCCCTTTTCAGAGAACTCACGTGGATACTTCAAGGTTGTATGCTTATTCAACCATACTTTAGTGCCATCGGGCAGCATCAACTCCTTCACCTCATCCCGGGCTACAACAGCCACTAACTGTTCTTCACTTTGAGACTGATAGATATGATAGCTCAAACCGGATACAAAGAAAATTCCTATGAACATAGCAGCATACTTCATCCAAGTATGCATTCTACGCACCTTGAACTGTTTAGCTTCTTCCTGTGCCAACCGTTTGAATAACTGCTTTTCTGCTTTTTCTATTTTTTTCTCATCAGTAGAATCGCCATTCTTTCCCAGATGATATATTTCCTCTATCCTGAACAATTCACGCGCATTATCGTCCGACTCATTCAGCCAAGTGTTCACCTCACGGAGTTCTTCTTCAGAACATTCACCCATAAGGAATTTGACCAGTAATTCTTCATTCAACTTATTCTTTCCTTCCTTCATCATACTAATAAAACAATCGTTTCGACAAAAACACTTATACCTTATTCAATAAAAACAGGACTAACATAAAGTTGAGGTAGCCCAGTCTTTCACGCAAGAACTTCAAAGCTTTATACATGTGAGCCTCTACCGTCCGCAACGATATTCCCATTGTTTCTGCAATTTCTTTGTTCTTCATATCATGCAGATAACTGAGCCTGAAAACCATCTTGCATTTATCCGGCAGTTCATTAATGGCTTCGGAAAGCTCTCTTCTAAGCTCACGGTCCTCTATCCTTTTCACTACATCATTACTATCCGGCTGATAGAATTCAACCCTCTTCTGATTAATTTCCGTTACGACAGCTTCGTAACTATTCTTGATGTCCCGGTGCTTCAAAACATTCAAAGCACGGGTATACACCGCCCGATACAGAAATGCCTGTATCTGCTCTCCCACCGTCACTGTATCTTTTCGTCGCCACAATTCCACAAATACATCTTGTACTACGTCCTCTGCTTCTTCCTCACCCACAATACGTGTGGCATAGAAAAGCAGATTGGCATAGTATTTACGGAAAAGGAGTTTATAAGTCGAATCAAAGTTATCACCCATAATCCCACAACTTCATTTTATCACTCTATCGCATACCACACTGCCCCCGGTTTATTCCCCATCTCAAATTCAAAGACAGAGCCATTCATTATTTGTTCATGTGTGATATAGCTTTTATCATAAGGTTTCCCGTCGAGTTTCACCGACTGGATATATATATTCTCTTTACTAACAGCCGGCGCCAATACCGTAAATATCTTACCGTTATCCAAATGCATTTTCATTTCAGGATACATAGGGGTGCCTATTTCATATCTGCCACTAACCGGATCTACCGGATAGAATCCCATTGCGCTAAATACGTACCAGGCAGACATCTGACCACAATCCTCATTCCCGCATAAACCGGCAGGCGTGTTTTTATAAAGTTCATGCATCACCTCGGCGGCATATTTCTGAGTCTTCCAAGGTTGCCCTACAGCATTAAACAAATAAATGACATGATGACTCGGTTCATTTCCATGCGCATACTGCCCAATCATTCCGGTACTAAAAATAGGCAGATCTTCATCCGCAGAAGGATTATAAGTGAACATACTATCCAGTTTCTGGGCAAAACGCTCCGTACCTCCGACCAAGCCAATCAAACCATCGACATCTTGCTGTACAGACCAGAAATATTGCCAACCGTTACTTTCGCAAATATGTGGAGTATAGTCATCCGGACTGAAGGGTTGAATAAAATTTCCTTTATTATCACGCGGCTGCATAAAAGAAGTCTGGGGATTATATACATTCTTATAGTTTTGAGAACGTTTATAGAATTCAGCCGCAATCTGCCTTTCACCCAACTTTTCTGCCATACGGGCAATACAATAGTCATCGTAAGCGTATTCCAGAGTTTTAGAGAGCGACCAGTTCTCCGAGTTATAATGATCCGTCACATCATAAGGTACATAACCATACTTTTTATACAATCCAATTCCGCGATATTCATCTATATTGGCTGTAGCTACACAGGCTGTCAAAGCTTTCTTCGGATCAAAATTTCCTATACCTTTCAGATAAGCATCCACAATTACCGGTACAGCATGATAACCTATCATCATGTCCGTTTCACTTCCATAGAAGTTCCATACCGGAAGACGTCCGTTCTGTTCAAAAAAAGCAAGAAAAGACTGAACCATATCATTCACACGTTGTGGTTCTATATAAGTGTAAAGAGGATGAGCGGCACGATAGGTATCCCACAACGAAAAAGTACTGTAATTGGTCCATCCATCTGCCTGATGCACTTGTTTATCGGGACCGTAATAGGCACCGTCCACATCATTATAAATAGTAGGTGCCAGCATAGAGTGATACAGAGCCGTATAAAATTTGACATTCTCATCAGGATCATCGCATGTGATTTCTATTTTAGAAAGTTGCTCATTCCAATTTTTCCGGGTAACAGCCAGATATTTATCGAAATCATCCTCCGGTGCTTCAGCAGCAAGATTACGGGCAGCACCCTCCATGCTTACGCCTGATATGGCAGTGGTTACAAGAATCTGCTCTCCTGCAGTGGTATGGAAATCAAAACGGGCGATAGCAGACGTTCCAATCCGTTCACCATCCTTGACAATAGCAGCAGTATCCAACTGCATTGCTTTAAACGGTTTAGAGAAGCGGGTACGAAAATAAATATGCTGATCGCGTGCCCAACCGTCAGAAAAACGATACCCTTGTATGGTAACAGAATCGACTCTTTCAATATAAGTATCATTGGTAAAATCCCAATTCATAGCCTTTCGCAAGTTAAGGAAAATGGCAGCATCTGCTTCGGGGAAGGTATAACGTTGAATACCGCAACGCTCGGTTGCCGTCAGTTCTACATTGATACCATAGTCTTTCAACCGAACCTGATAATATCCGGCACTGGCAGTTTCTTCGGAGTGAGAAAATAAAGAATGAATACCTAACGGAGCATCCGCTTCTTTATAGGGCAAAGTAACAGGCATAAAAGATATATCATATAAATCACCTGCCCCGGTACCTGAAAGATGGGTATGACTAAAACCTGCAATCGTGCTGTCCGGATAGAAATAACCGGAGATACGATCCCATCCCGGAAGTCCGTTATCGGGACTTAACTGCACCATACCAAACGGGGCTTGTGCTCCGGGATATGTATTCCCGGTAAAATCCGTACCGATAAAAGGGTTGACATACTCCGTGGCATAGCACTTACTTTTTGTATCCGGTTGTTGGGACACACACGCTGAAAAGGAGAAAAGGAATAAAACCAGTAAAAACAATTCTGACAATTTCATAATACTACATAGTTAACGTGTTTATGTAACAACTCAGCATCCGGAAACACTTAGCGGTTTCCCAAATAAATTCATCGAAAGAACAAATATAGGCTAAAAATTCCAATTAATTTATAACTTTGCCGCAAAAAGCGACAATGAGCTATACGACTTATCTCTTTGACTTTGACTACACGCTCGCAGACTCTTCTCGCGGCATCGTTACCTGTTTCCGTAATGTGCTCAATCAACATGGTTATACAGATGTAACCGATGAAGATATTAAACGCACCATCGGAAAAACTTTGGAAGAATCTTTCTCCATCCTGACGAGGGTGACGGATGAAGACCAACTGGCTGGTTTTAAGAGTGAATACAGGAAGGAAGCGGATACCCACATGACAATAAACACCGTACTCTTTCTGGAAACCAAATCCGTGCTGCTTGCACTGAAAGATGCAGGTGCATTCATCGGCATCATCTCCACCAAATACCGTTACCGCATAAAGGAAATGCTCGACCAGCACTTTCCCGGCAGTTTCTTCAACATCATCGTTGGCGGAGAAGATGTACAAACAGCCAAGCCTTCACCCGAAGGACTACTGTTTGCCATCAAACAGCTACACGTCACCAAAACGGAAACCCTCTACATTGGCGACAGTACAGTAGACGCTGCCACAGCCAAAGCGGCAGGTGTGGACTTTGCCGGAGTAACCCATGGGGTAACCACGGCCGAAGAATTAAGCAAATATCCGCATTGGAAAATTATGAACTCACTGGAAGAACTGTTGGAAGCAGATGAACAGCCAACCCATGATAAGCAGTCAACTGATGATACACCTCCGAGTACGGATGTAACAGTATCCTCCCATCCGGTTGTCAATTCACCTTCCGTTCCAGTTATTGCTCCCCGCCCCACTCCCCGCAAAAGGAAAATGATCAATATCTGGCAAATACTAATCCTGGCAGTGCTACTATGGTTATCTTTTGAAGAAGGAGGAAATAGTAATGTTTTTCTGTGGTCTTTCATACTGGTTCTTTGGTATATCCTTACCAAACGCAGAATTCTACCAGACCGCGTGTTAGATTTTATATCCCCCTGGTGGACTCCCTGTAAGAAGTACCTTCGAGCCTTGCATATCAAGATGGTACGTGGAAAAGATATTCCACCCATCAGTGAGGAAAGTAACATCTGCCTGAATTGTGATACCGTTTATACAGGTAGCTATTGCAACCGTTGCGGCCAAAGCCGGAATACTCCCCGCTACCGTTTCAGTAATGCATTCAGAAATATATTAGGAGGATTCACCAATATTGATAATGGTTTCGGGCGTACCCTTCTGGACTTGCTCTACCGCCCGGGATATATGATCAGAGACTTCATTGCCGGCAAACGAATCTTATACTTCCGTCCCTTCCAGACATTATTTGTGCTTGCCGCCCTTTACATCATGGCTGTACAACTGGTGGATCCCGAAGCTCTGAAAGAGAAAAAAGGAAAGTCTCCGGAAGTACAAAGACAAGAAATACTTACTACACGCGAACAATTGCAAAAACAGATAGAAGTAGCAGACCCGATTACCCAAAAGGTCCTGAATAAAACGATAGAAAGTCTGGATAAAGAACTGAAAAAACTGGAAGCAAAAAGTTCTCTTAAAAAGGATAACATCACCCTCCAAATAAATGGTGATGAAGATGACGAGCTTATTGATGATTTTCTGGAAGGTGGGTCGTCAGTATTCAACAAGCTTGAGAAAGCCATTCACAATACACCTTTTCTGGAAAAAGTATGGAACTTACTGAAAAGTTGGGGACATGGTAACAAGGCATTTCGAATTATCGCCACATTACCTCTCTTTGCGCTGGCAACACTCATGGCTTTCCGCCGTAAAAAGAATAAACTGCGCTATAATCTGACAGAGCATGTATTTATACAAGCTTATATTGCCTGCCAGATACTCTTGCTCAGTATCATAGTGCTTCCTTTCAACGGCAGTGCACAGGTAGGCGATTTATACGAATTGCCCATACTATTCATCTTTGCCCTCTTCTGTCTGGATTACAAGCAACTGTATGGATATACTTGGTGGAGAAGTTTCTGGACTACAATACTGATGTTCTTCTATAGTTTAATACTGCTTATTATCTTTGCTATTATTGTAGTAACCCTGATAATTGCGGCAGTTTATATACTAAAACCGCTTTTATAATCCATAAGAATACCCAGCCCACTCAATTATATAATAAAAGTTCTCCCTATCAATTGATATGAGAGAACTTTTATTTATTTCAGGAAAAATCAATTCGTACCTATTATTTCGGATTTGCAAGAGCCCCTACCATCCATTCTGCAAAAGGATAAGTATTCATCATACCGGAATTGATTGAGGAACAAGTCCAGGCATCCCAACTGTTCTGAGTTAATGTGCGCAAGTCTGCCATATACGGAGAATATTCAAATGATTCCGGAACATTTTTCCCATCATCACCCAAATAATACGAACAATAATTCTCATACCAGCCACCCATCCAATAATCAGCAGGATCGGTTGACACAAATCCATCTCCCGTCACATCATCTTTCAGAAAGATTACCCCATCCGTAAAGTCCTTTGCATCATATGTGATAGACATGGATTCATTCTTTATAGAAAAACGACCATCACCATTGGCATCATAACCAAAACCACGAATAGACCGGCTGTCATCGCCACCAAATCCTGGCCCCATCACAACAAAGAAGCGAGGGTCTGCTTTAGCTATTGCTAAGATCATCTGATATCCTGTGGATTGGTCACTTTCTTTCCAGCGATATCCCCAACTCAAGAAATGGACATTATCCTGTGTCGGATCTTCCCAGTTGTCACCACTTATCCATTGCACGCCTAATGCAGACTGACATTCTCCCTCTCCTGTCCAGAATTGAATATCACTCATAGACTTTACAGCATCATAAGCCACATATACATTCACCAGTACAGCAGCATAAGCTTCATCCTTATCCTTATAAGCTGCAAACTTCACGTCGTAAGTGCCTGCCTTTGTGGGAGTAAACACATACTTCAGTTCAGTTGACACCTTCTCACCATCCACCGTCCACTCTAAACGAGCATTTTCACCATTTTCCACTTTCGCCTCCAAAGTGAGGGACTTTCCAAGTGCAACATCTTGTTTTTCACCATCAACAATGGATACTGAGAGTAGTAAAGCATTGTCGTTGGAATCATCGTCACTACAAGATGCTAATCCTATAGTAAGGACAAGGTATGATAAAAAATAAATAATATTATTCTTCATAGTTATCTAAAATTAGAAGTGAAGAAGACTCCAGCCGGATATTTTGTACAATCATTGTAAGCAGCTCTCAGTGTAGGAGTTGTACCACTAAAATCGAATATACTAATCTGATTGATACCCACATTATCTCCATATCCTTTTATCGTATTGAAATAAACTCCTTCCGTTACCGGATCAACAGTAACTGTATTATAAACGATATTGGCATTTTCTACCATTTCTTTAACATCTACCATCAGTTTAGTTTCATTAGTACTAAAAATATGACGGTAAATTTTAGTAGCGAGACCACTCATATACAATGTATCTCCCTTAGCTGTTATACTGGGAGCAGCAGCAAATGAAGCTGACAACGTTTTTGTAGCATCTGTATTCGACGACAAATCGTTTTCTTTTATAATTGAGTAATCTTTAGTACTTACCTTAGCTATTTTACCGGATGCTACTGATACCCAAACGTTATTATCTGATGATTTCACAACGCCTGAGATCTTACCATCAAATTCAACTGTTGCCGACACTTTATCCTTTCCAGTTTCTATAACAAGAAGGTTCTTGTCTTGCGAAGCAAAAACTTTTCCTCCAACAACTGCCATTGTATTTTTTCTGGCTCCTTTCGTGCCTTCTATAAGGGTAGCCTCTCCCGTAGAAGGATGAAACAACTTAATGCCAGCATTATCGCGCAGATAAATATTATCATCACTCAGCACCGCCACATGGGTAGGCCAATCAATCTTCCCCTTCAATTCATCACCAAAAGCAGTTTCCAGTTTCAATGTTTCAGCATTGACAACCGTCAAAAAGCCACCCTCATTACCTCCATTCTGAGATACAATATACATTTTATTGTTGGCAATAAACACATCCTGCGGAACACTGCCTAACCATGCTCCATTGTTCTCTTTTTGGAAAGCCTTCTCCACAAGTTCTCCCTCCGGACTTATAAAGATTAGGTAACCACCTTTATCACCTCCCCAGGCTGCACCTTCGTTCAGTATAAAGGTTCCATACTTATACTTTCCATACACGTCGAGGTCTAACTTGGCTGCTGCTTCACCTTGCTCTGCATTTGAAACAGTCAGTTGAATTTCACTTTTTCCAAGATCCGTCGCAGTAAAATCATAAGTAGAAGTGGTAGAGACTTCCTTACCATTCAATGTCCAGACGTATTGCACCTCAGAACTTCCCTCTACTACAGCCTTTAGATTCAAAGTTGCACCTTGCACTACTTCTTGTGCTTCGGTACCCTCTATCACAACCGTCAAAGGCGACAACGGTTCTTTGTCATCATCACTACAAGATACCAGTCCTACCGTAAGGACAAGGCATGATAAAAAATAAATAATGTTCTTCTTCATTGTTAGTATATAAAAAATTAAAAACTAAAATTCAAACATCAACGAGCACAGCACATTGCGCAATGGCATCGGATAGTATTGTGTCGACTCGTAATAGGTATTCAGAATGTTATCCACACGTACTTGTGAAGTAAGTTGCATACCATTCCCCAATTTCCACAAATAACCCACCAATAAGTTATGAACCGTATAGGGACGGGTCGAATAAGATTCATCAGTTGTAACGTAACGTTTACCTATATAAGTAGTCTGCCACGAACAAAAGGCTTTTTTATAATCGAATGCCAGCCGTGCATTCCATTTCAATTCAGGCACATAAGGGATCTGCTGCATATAAGAGTTATCATCTACATGCTGCTTCTTCCGCGTACGCGAACGAGCCCAACTGAAATTACCGGAAAGTGTAGTCTTGAAATCTCCGAAGCTAAGCACCATTTTACCAGTAAACTCTGCTCCCAGCGAGAGAACGTTACGTTTGTTTTGAGGTGTCCATATCCATTGGTTACCATCTTTGGGAAGCCACAAAATCCAATTGTCAATATGCATCAGATAACCGGATGCTTCTGCATTCAATGTCATCCAGGAGGTCAAATCATTCTTATAACCGATGGCTGCGTCATAAGAATAGCCGTCTTCGGGTTTCACATCGGGATTTCCACCGGGACGCCAATAAAGATCGTTCATACTGGGAAAACGGTAATTATATGACATGCTACCCTTCACGTAGAAAGTCTTATCAAAAAAGTTAGTGGCAAAACCAGCCGACCAGGTAGACACATTCCGGCTATTATTCTGTTCGAACATATACTGCCCATGTAGTTGTAACCATGGCAATAATGTCCAGTTCGCCGAAGCTTGCAACGACAATACATTGCGATGATGTTTCAATGGCGGTTCGGGTACCGGTATATTATAATACACATCGTCTATCAGGTACTTAGCGGAATCCACATCAATGTAACTACTCACATTTACCAAATCGTGTGTATAGGTAAGCGTAGTATTCAACACTAACTCGTCAACAGGCGCACACGAATAATCTGCAACTCCCTGCCACGTCTGCGAAGAGTTGATATTGCCTTCCGGATCGAACAACCCGCCATCAAACCATTTATCATACTTCAGACGATAATAAAGCCATGCGCCTTTTACATGAAATTCATGGATGCCACGCACGTAGTCGAAACCTACATACCCGCGAATATTCGTTTCATTCTGCTGTTCGTGTGTCTTTCCCACAATGCCTAATGGTTGGGGCAACATACGCTTCCCTTGTTGTATCCAGCCTACAGCAGCCAGTTGTGCGTATGAATTCAGTTTAAAGTACCCTTCCTGCATCGCACTCCATTGTGAGTATTTGGCATCCTGCCGCTTCTCACGGAAGGCTTCATTAGTAAGTACTTTATTAATATAAGTATAGTCATTATCCGAATGTTGGTAAAACAAACGCGTTTTCGAAACCACCCGTTTGCCACTTACATTAATCTGTGTTCCTCCGGTATATGTGTTATAAGAACCATATTCTCCAAAGAATTTACCTGTAATTCCCTTTCCCCACTCCGGATCATTGAAGATGTTTACACTCCCACCCACAGCACCGGTACCACTCTTCACATGACTGCTTCCATAATAAAGGTTCACGTTGTCGGCAAAGAAGACAGGGAACTGCGAAAAGTCAAACACTCCGGACATCGGCGGCGTGATGTTGATTCCATTCCAGTTGACCCGGGTTTGCGCAGCACTTCCTCCACGGAAAGAGGCTGTAGATAATGCTCCCGTGCCCAGACTCTTAATATAGGTAGCAGAATTTTCGGTCAATAACTCAGAAAACGAACGGGTTTTATTGATTTGCAACAATTCAGGTTCAAGATGCGTCACTTTTGCACCGGCATTTGCTTCATTGGCATGGCGTATCCGACGGGCTACAATCTGTACCTCATCCAGATTCAGGCCATAGGCAATCGTATCCTTTTTCTGAGCTATCACATCAGTCACCAGCAGACATGCGGCAACTATCAGGAAAAACAGTTTTCTCATAAACTTAGATTATTGAACTTCGGATGATTCAGGGAAATAGACCTGATTGGGATAAATACCAACACGGTAACTTTCCACATTTCCACTCTCTTTATAATGACGAATATAGCCACGCTGTGCCGAATAGTCCAGGCAGTCGCAGATATACACTTCCCCTTGCGGACTTACTCCACAACCATACATCATATCTACTCCAGGCACATGACGATGTAATTTGAAAGTACCATCATCCGTATTCAACGTATAAATACTTTGTTGTGAGTCATTCGGAAGACCCGGTTTGCAGGTTCGCACACTAAAATAGATCAGAGTTTTAGTAGCATCCATGTCTGTCCGGTTATAGCTGATAGTTCCGGTTACATCCCCTTCTTTGGCTTCATTCTTACTGACAAAAGGCAGTCTGTAAGTAGTCACTACCTTCTCCGTCTGCGGATCAATACACTTTAACAGGATAGCAGTAAGTTTACCTTTATCACGTTCGTTCATCAAAGCCCATATCTTACCGTTTTTGTCTTTCAGCAATTTACAGGTTTTAGTGACTTCCTCATTATAGACTTCTTCTATCATGCGGCTTCCTTCCAGAGTAATATTCTCCAGATCGAACACATAAACCCCTTTTGCTGTAATACCAAATAGTTTATGATCAGCCACTTCCATATATTCTACCCATTTTCTGATAACAATATATTCCAAGGGAGTACCATAAGGAGGTACGGTACGGATCCGTACCAGCTGGCTGGGCAAATCAACACCAGAGACATTGTTACTTAAAAGATCGGAAACGATAGCAGTGGTATCCGATATAGCCACAATCTGACGCGGTAATCCTGCCTGTGTGTAAAGTATCGTACCTTCGGATTCGAAGGTTGTGGAATTTACAATCTCGATTTTCTTAGAATTGTTCAAAGCGATGAAGTACTTCCCATTAATCATCGTAATAGATTGTGCTACATCCCCTAACGGTCGGTTATTCACAACACGAAAGACATCGGGACTCACCATCCCGTTACGGTACAATACGGATATAGCTCCCATATTCGTACCGATTCTTCCCTCGTTCAAAACAATAGCTTCGATATTACCCTCGCCCACTCCGGCAGGAAAATCATCCTCATACTCGCAGGCGGATAATGACACCATTAGCACTGCACAACATAACCTCAAAATGCGTTTCTTCTGCATACACACAATTATTTTCCGTTATGTTTCGAGGCATGAAGTCCGAGCAATGACCTCCCATATCTATAACAATATGAGTTGAAGCAATGTGAATCTCTTACGTTTCTTTTCCCCCGAAACTGTAGATTGCAGACTTTGCAGGCAGGTCTTCTGACTCGCTTCCCTTCCGGAAGTCCTTCCCATCCTATACGGACAGTGGACAAGTGTAGAATTTATCCGAAAAGTTTTATGAAGCTCACAGCAGTGGGTCTGTTCAGGAGTTTCACCTGATTCCCTTTTCACCTCGTTTAATAAGATATATCACGAAGCACCCGAAAGCCGGATTCTTAAATCCGAGCGCAAATATAGATATTATAAATCATGCAAGGAAGAATATTCTAAAAAAAGAGAAAATGAATTTAATGTTTTATTCTCTCTTGTAAGTTTGCTTGGTTCGGTACTCAATACTTTATGAATAACCCCCATATATTCATTATATCTGAGTCTTATTTACTCCGTATTTTCTCCGTACCTATACGCTTGGACTTGGTACGGAGTTGGTACGGCCTTGACACGGAGTTGGTATGAAGCAGACTTGCAAGAATCCCTTCCTGACAGATTTCACAAATCTATTCCTCAAAAAAAGAGGAAGAAACGTTTGTCTGTTCCAAATAAAAAAAGTACTTTTGTGCCCGATTATTCCGCACCGGGTTCGACAAAGTGCTTTCTAAGTGATTAGAGACCACCCGACGGAGCTAACTTATACATTATAT
>OMGH01000141.1_pt1 | contig 64280 bp, 68 predicted proteins | sample 1645841 | NCBI WGS metagenome assembly OMGH01 (sample SAMN00849584, study PRJEB25192) | human gut metagenome
CACAAACCACTGCTAAAACTAATGCTATCAACTTTTTCATACAATCAACCTCCTTCGTCAAATTTCTGATTTTTTTAAAACTAGAAGTTATCGAAGAGCATCCCCTAATTGCAGCAAGCCACTACGAATGCTTTCTCCTGCTCCACCAATAGCCTGCGCTATAATGATTGCAGCAACTATAATTGCCACTGCGACAATAATCTTTCCAATCAAATGTTGATATTCTTTCATTTTGATTACCTCCATCTACAAGTATCGATTTTTATATTTGATAATAAAATAGATGTCTGCTGTTTGCAATGTATATTTATAAGCTCATTTCCCATAGGTACACAATTCCGAAAAGGGAGTAAATTTTCTCCATTGTCTCATCAAAAAAAGGGTAACAGATTCACACTACATATATATGAATTCTGTTACCCCTACTATAATCACTTTTTTATGATTTTACAAGTTAATTAGTCCTCATATCCGTTCGGATTGTTTTTCTGCCATCTCCAGGAATCCGCACACATATCTTCGATACCATACTGTGCTTCCCAGCCAAGCTCCTCTTTTGCTTTGGTCGGATCACAGTAGCAGGTTGCGATATCGCCCGGTCTTCTTGGTTTGATCACGTATGGAATCTTAACACCAGTAGCTTTCTCAAAGTTCTTTACAATGTCAAGAACGCTGTAGCCATGTCCGGTTCCAAGGTTATAAATGCAAAGTCCTGCATTCTCCTGAATTTTCTTTAATGCTTTTACATGTCCGATTGCAAGGTCAACCACATGAATGTAATCTCTTACACCGGTTCCGTCCGGAGTATCGTAGTCATTTCCGAATACACCAAGTTCTTTTAATTTGCCGACAGCAACCTGTGTCACATATGGCATTAAGTTGTTCGGGATACCATTTGGATTTTCTCCCATTGTACCGCTCTTATGTGCTCCGATCGGATTGAAATAACGGAGTAAAATGACATTCCATTCCGGATCCGCTTTCTGGATATCTGTTAAAATCTGCTCTAACATAGATTTTGTCCAGCCGTATGGATTGGTGCACTGTCCCTTCGGACAGTTCTCTGTGATCGGGATCTCTGCCGGATCACCGTATACCGTTGCAGAGGATGAGAAAATAATGTTTTTACAGTTGTGCTGTCTCATCACGTCAACCAATGTCAAAGTACCTGCAATATTGTTATTGTAATATTCCCAAGGTTTTGCAACAGACTCACCGACTGCTTTCAGACCGGCAAAGTTGATACAGCTGTCAATCTTTTCATTTTCAAAGATTTTATTTAAGATATCTCTGTCTAAAATATCTCCTTTATAGAATTTTACATCTTTTCCCGTGATCGCTTTTACTCTGTCTAAAGATTTCTCAGATGAGTTGCTTAAGTTATCTAATACGACTACGTCATATCCTGCGTTCTGTAATTCTACACATGTGTGGCTTCCGATATATCCGGCGCCTCCTGTAACTAAAATTGCCATAATAATCCTCCTTGTTTTGCGAAGCTTCATTAACCTTTCCTATGGATACATATTAACGCACCCGGCAGAAATTGTATAGACTAAAATGTGTAAATTATATGTAAAAATGTTGCATGTTCATTTCATGCTTTATATAATACATATAAATACAACATCTTATGATACAGAAAATATCTTTTTATTTTATGAATAAATATTTACGATTGTCATAATTTTCATCTTACTGCAGGGAGGTAATCTTTTTTATGAATCAAAATTATAAAAATTCCTACAAAGTGACCGAAAAAGAACTTGTATCGCTGTCCGTCTACAATGTAGGATTCCAAAAATGCGATCCGCTCTATCAGTGGGGACCCGGAATCCGCGATCATTATCTGATTCATTATATCATTTCCGGAAAGGGATATTATAAAATCAAAAATACAACTTTCACGCTGCAGGCAGGAGATTCTTTTCTCGTCTATCCGAACACGGAAGTACTGTATTTTGCGGATGAATCCGATCCGTGGGAATATGCATGGGTAGGATTTACCGGAAGTGACGCTTCCATGATCTTAAAAGCGACAGATTTTTCAACAGAAAGACCTGTTATCGAGCACACACCACTGGGCGGATCCATTCACAGGCAGATTCTCCATATTTATGACGCCAGAGGAAATGAGTTTGAACACGCTGTAGAGATGACCGGACGCCTCTATACAATGCTTGCACTCTTCATGCATGGAGCAACGACAAACACGACACAAAACTCTGCTAACAGCTATGTACAAAAGGGGATTGAATATATTTCTTCCAATTATTCTTACCATATCACAGTGGAGGATATTTCCGCCTATGTAGGACTGAGCCGAAGCCAGTTGTTCCGTTCCTTTGAATCGGTTCTTGGACAGTCACCTAAGGAATATCTTACGGATTTTCGTATGAAACAGGCGTGCTATCTGCTGGAACACTCGGATCTCTCTGTTACGGCGATTGCAAATTCAATTGGGTTTGATAATGGACTTTATTTTTCGAAAACCTTTCATAAGATGAAAGAGATGTCGCCGTCGGAGTTTCGGAATCTGCATAAGCAGGATATTTCATAGATAACATCTATTATAATATTATAATTTATGATATACTTTTGGCTAAGGGAACTGAAGGGGCGAGGTACTTACCGCCGGATACTTAAAGGAGGTTGGTGCCAATGGTTACATACAGTGATCTTTTCACTTTCGTAATTATGCTTTGTGCTGTTATTACTCTTGTTGTCACAATTTTACGACACAAAAAATAACGCCCCCAGTCTGGTAAACTAAGGCGTTATCTTTTTAACTCATATTTACCGACGGCTAGGTGCCACTAGCTTTCGGTTCTCTTGCTAAAAATTATTATATGCTATATTTATAAATTTGTCAATTTTGAATACACTGCCAGTATCTTCATTTTTTATTGATATTCTGTACTGTTGATGTTACATTTCTATTAGAAAGATTTTGAATCTCGTTTAAGATCTGCGTAGTGGCAGGACTGAGTAATTCAGAATCTTTTATTTGATTTTTATAAAGAAAAACCTCGAAAACATAACGTTTCCGAGGTTTTTAAATTTCTATTAAGCAACTGCTTTCTTAGCTTTTTTGAACGGTTTTATGCATACTTGCAGTTTTTTTGTATACAACCTGTATATTACTGACAACTTTTTTCTATTTATACCTATAACTATGGTTTCTTAAATAATATACAGAACTAAAAACGCTTATGTTTTTGTTCTGTATATTAATCTATTTTTCGTACATAGTGACATATTTTCCCGAAGCAGTGATATACAGCCCGGACTTTAATTCGTACATACTGCCACCGCCGACCTTGATAGGTCCTTCGGCAATGGTAAAGACTTCGTTCGCCTGTACTTCATGATCTACTGCCGAATCATCCCAGCTTGCACGCTTTCTTACCGCCAGACCGTCCACCAGAACTTTTACATACTTCTTTTTCTCTGGGAGTTGTACCGGTACAACTGGCTTTGGTGCTGCCTGCACATAATCCGCAAGAGCATAGGCAATTGCTGTGCAGATCTGTTCAAATTTCTGCTGATATACTGTGGCATCTGGATTATTTACAAAACAGACCTCGATTAACATTGATTTTGCTTTGGTCTTTCTTATTACATATAATCCGCTACCTTCTCTTACTCCACGGTTCGTGAATCCAAGAGCTGCGATGTGCTCACAAACTTCTACTGCATCAGGATACTGTCTACCTTTATAGGTATACACTTCCACGCCATGACCGGCTTTCTTTGCATCATTATTAAAGTGGATGCTAATAAAATAATCCAAATCAGTACGATTCGCCATATTTACCGCCTGTTGTAAATATGCTGACTGCGACGCAGCCTTGTCCACTGTGCAAGGTACAACCTCCACTCCGCATGCCTTAAACATCTCAGTCAATCTGCTGCACACTTTTCTTGTTTCAACGCTCTCTACGATTACACCGGATGTGCCTGATCCCGGTCCTGATAAAGTATGTCCTGCATTTAATCCGATTCTCATAATTTATTCCTCACTTTCAATTGTTGCAATTCCGTACTGGACTGCACATTCATGTTCGATTTTGCATCCGCGGTACTTGTCCCACTCTGGTGCAAAATAAGCTACATCTGCTGATGCTAAAAGCTCTAATGATTTTCCAAGGAACCACAATGGCTTCGCATCGTGTGGTGCATCCTTAAAGAAAGAATCAATGACTTCTACATCATCTCCTACTTTCTGTTTTGCTGCTGCAATCGCTTTCTCACGTTCCTGAAGAATCTGCTCGTCCGTTTTGTCCTTCATTGGTTGACTGATAAATAACTTTTTCATTCTGTTTTTCCTCCGCTTCTTTGATATCTGTTTTCGCATCAATTAATTTCTGTGTAATTTCTAAACCTACGATCAGAAACTGTGGCACCCTCACATTCATTTCTACTAAATTTTCAAGTATGCTTCTGATTTCGTTTACCATGTATGTTGCAAGTGTAAACCACCCGAATAATCGCACAAATTCCAGGTTCACACCTATGACTTCTCCCATTGCAACAAAACAATTCGATATAAAAAATGCCAGTCCAATTACAATCCAATAAGAGACTTTTTTCCATATCCCCTTTGCTCCAATGGCACTGGATTCATTTTTCTTATAATATTTAGCTTTTATAAATCCAGTTATGTAGTCAATTACGTTTAGGAACAGGAAGCCTGCAAACAAGAACCAGTACTTTCCAAAAATCGCTATACCTGCTGCTGCAATAGCTCCATAAATCATGTTAACTTTGTCAAATTCTTTCATAGTCGCTCCTCTCTTTCAATATAATTAATCTCACAATTAATCCTCCTTTCTTTTGTTACACCCTATTATGAGCGTGCAAAAAAAAAGATGCCCCCCTCTTTGGGGAACATCTTTCAATTTTTAATTTAATTAAGAACAATGAAACCTGCTCCCAGGCTTCCACCACCGCTATCATTAGTTATAAAGCCACATTGAGTTCCAGCGTAAAAATTCATTTTTACACCGTTCAAGCTAGTACCATTATCACGGTGTCCCATTACACCATTGGAATAGAAGTCTATATCACGGCTGTTATATCCTTGCCAATATACTGTAGCAGTAAAGTTATGCGTTGGAACTATACCGGCACTGTTTACCGTAAAAAAATTAGGATTTACCCCGGTCCATCCTGGTACCCATTGTCCATTAGAATAAGCGGCGGTTGACCGCCAGCCAGCTATACAGCAGCCACTAGAAACTCCTGCCGATTTGCCCGCATTATATCCGCTCTTATAATTAGTACTGGCTGTATTTACTCTATTATCTGCATCAGTTACACCTTTATTATATCGTGCATTCCCAGCGGTGGCAATATTAGCTGCTATTGTCGCAAATTCCGCGTCCGCAGCCGTAGAAACTCCTTGTGCAGTGATGGCACTGGCTACGGTTGATTTGCCATCACTTACAGATTTTAAACAGTTATCTAAACTAAGTTTATTTGCAGCAATCGCGCCTGCTACAGTTCCGTCTCCAATTCTCGATATTTTTGTTTTATCACCTATTGTCTGTGCATTTTCTAAAATTCCTGCATCCATGTGATCTAAATTTGTTGCATTAATTGGTGTGTCTGTTGATGGGTAATCTTTCCATCCTACTTTTTTATATGCCATAGTCTAATTCTCCTTTGCTATTGGATATCCCTGTTTATTCTGTAATTCTGTTACTGAGTTACCTAACGATGCTAATGTTTTATTAACAGTATTAATACTCTTCTGTAGATTAGAGATCTGTGTTGTATATGCATTCCACTTCTTTCTCTCTGCTGCTGTGATATGTACCGTTGTATTTGATTCATGCGAATTAAATTCTGCCAGATTTGCTTTTGTACCTATTGCATTATTTAAAGCTTCTACAACACTCTCATTTTGTTCCATTGCATCCGCAATTTCTTTCAGTGTGTCGAGAGTTTCTGGTGCACCGTTTATCAGTGCCGCTATTTTCTGATCAGTATAGGCTACTGCATTTTGATAGCTTTCGTTCCATGAAGTTCTTTCCTCCACAGTGATATGCACCACTTTATCAGATGTGTGTATGGTCAGTTCACTTGTCAAAGCTCTTTTATCAAGTTCCGTATTAACCTCTGATATTTTTTCATCTGTGTAATCTTTAGATGATGTTAATGCCACATTCGCCGCACCGGATTTATCTGCTCCTACTTCCTCATAAGTTGTATTATGAGGATTTCCGGTTGTTATACTATGTGAATATGCGGTCTGCCCTTTATCGCCATAATATGCCGTATCATGTGTTTCTCCAAGTGTCAATTGCCCAGATGCTTTTAAATCTTCTAAATATTTTTTTGCTTCCTTCGCTGAAGTGTCTGCATCTGCTGCCCTCTGGTCTGCATTGGTTTCAGATGCCTTTGCATTCGATTCTGATGTTCCTGCTGCATTTGCTGAATTTAATGCGTTTTTCTCAGATTCTTTTGCATTTGATTCTGATACACCTGCTGCGTCCGCTGATTTTTTTGCCGCTGTTTCTGATGTTAATGCCGCCAGTGCTGATTGTGCCGCTGCCTGTTCATGTGCACTGGCATTATTCTCTGAAATTAACGCATTTCCTTCTGATACTGCTGCTGCTTCCTTTGATGATAGTGCTTCCTGTGCTGATTGTGCCGCATCATTCGCAGAGGATAAGGCATTTGTTTCTGATTGTTTTGCTGCTTTCTCCGATGACTTCGCATTTTTTTCTGATACACCTGCTGCATTTGCTGAATTTAGTGCATTTGTCTCAGATTTTTTTGCATTTGATTCTGATACACCTGCTGCGTCCGCTGATTTTTTTGCCGCTGTTTCTGATGTTAATGCCGCCAGTGCTGATTGTGCCGCTGCCTGTTCATGTGCACTGGCATTATTCTCTGAAATTAACGCATTTCCTTCTGATACTGCTGCTGCTTCCTTTGACGCAAGAGCTTCCTGCGCTGATTGTGACGCATCATTTGCAGAGGACAAGGCATTGGTTTCTGATTCTTTTGCAGCATCCTCTGATGCTTTTGCATTTGTCTCTGATACACCTGCTGCTGTTTCAGATGCCTTTGCATTATTCGCATACGCATTTGCCATTACAACCTGTTCCGTGAGAGATGTGTACTCATTCTGGGACTTCACCTCTTTCTGATCCACAAGCTGGGAATATACCACCAGATCAAATATTGGTGATGTTATCATTGCACCATCCTCAAAGGTGACACTGATCTGACACTTACATGTTCCTTCCACGTTCACTGTCTGGGTTGTAATTGTGTACTGGATTTCATTGCCTGATATCACACAATCGTTATAGCAGTGATTTCCATCCGGTTTTTCAATCTCGATCAAAGCTACAAGTGCATTTTCCATGGAAACGACACTTCCACCATTGGACATGGTCACATGTATTGATCTTGTGCATGTATCCCCTAACCGGACTGACAAACTGGATTTGATTTTTGGAGCATTCATATCCAATCGGATATTTTGAATAATATCGTTTTTCATATCTGCCTCCTTTTCGCCCATTATAAGAAAACAAGGGAGCATAATGCCCCCCTGTTTGTCAGCTTTTCTTCTGTTTTGACCAGTTATCGATTTTTTTCATTGCCTCTGAGTGTGAATCTCCGCACATCATATATGCAGATATTAATAAGTTTTTCAAATCAGCATAATTTCCCTTTTTCTTTGCTTCCAGATAAATTGGCTTATACTTCTCTGTAATCTGACTCTTAATGTTTTCTTCCTTCACACCATGCTTTTTCAGGTCATCAATTTCGGCTTTGATCTTATCCCGGTCGTTAATTTTTCCAGTTTCATAAGCATTGTCCATCGCCGAATAAAAATCGCTGTACTTTGTCCAGTCGCTTCCATTCTCCCACTTTTTCAGTTTGTAATAAATATCGTTATCATCCATTTCAAACTGATCTTTAAGGATATTTTCAACTGTACTCTCCTCAATTTCTCCGGCTGTATATCTCTTTTTCAATTCGCTCATGATTCCAGAATCAATCTTATCTTCCTCCACATTTTTGTCAGAAAGTTCCTGCATAATCGAATTATATTCTTCTGTATTCCCATCCAACAACGCATCGACACTTCTCTGATACTGCCTTGTGTTAGACCGGATAATTCCTCCCAGCCATTTTCCAGTTACCGCATGATATAGAGATTCGATATCACGTAAAACATTGAATCCCGGAATACCTGTGACTAATGACACTCCTCGCGCAGTTTCTTTTGCAACATCATAGAATGTATGTTTCTCTCTGTAATCCGGATCCGTAATATACTTCCTCATATTATTAGCTCCGGCATATAATTTTGAGATTCCCTGCATATCCAATCTGCTAATATCATATCCTTGGAAAATAGATACAATATCCTTTGCAAATGGGATCATCGAAATAGGATTCATATTATCCACGATATTTCCTTTGAGATTTTCAATATACTTGTCCCAGAATGTTTTATCATCATCTTCTAAATCTCTGGCAGCATCTATCACTGCAACGATTGCCGCATTCATTACCTGTGTGGCTGTGTATGCCGTTACCACTCTGCCAAGACGTTTTATTGATGATTTACTCTTTTTTTCAGAAGCATCACGCACCGCATTTACAAGTAAATTGTATGACTTTGTTGGTTCTGCCATAAATGCCGTTGCCATCTGTACTAATTTATCCTGACTACGCATAATCTGCGATCGATGAAGTACACTGTCCACAACCTGTGTCTGATCCACAATTTCGTCAAAGCGGTCTGCAACCATTTTAATAAATTCCTTGGAATCATATTTCACATCCGGATGTTCATCTTTTATCTCTGCTTCACAGGCATTCCATAAATATCCCCATGTGACATCATCCCCCAGCTGTGCAAGTATCATTGATTTTTCTACTATATTTTCTTTCAAGCTCTGCTGTCCGGTTATGACAGATTTCATGGACTGCCCTATAGATGTTTCAAAATATCCCCAAGATTTCCACTGTGTAATCGCTGAATATTCTTTTGCTTTTTTCATTGCAGATTTTTTGAATACTGCCTGTGCCATATACTTAGGATTCATGACTGCCGCTGCTCTTATATATGCCGTTGGCTGCTGGATTGCCACTCGCAGGTTTCCACCTACAGATGCCGCTTTCATCTTGCTTACAAGCGTGCTTGCAATCTGTGATTCTATTCCATTTACAGATTCTGCATTGATATCTTTGATAAGTTTCTTAAAATATTCCAGATATTCTTTCCCGTAAGTAAGTTCGATCTGTCTCTGCACAGAATCTGTATCTGCTGCAATATCTCCATCAAATTCTACATTTCTGTGATTAAACCATTTCATAGCATCTGACAAAGGTGCTGTAAACGTACTGTATGTAGCCATATCCGTAACATGCTTCGTAAATACGTCAAAGATATCATCCACGATCAACGCATTCGCCGCACGTTCTCTCGTCTGCTTTGTGAAGCTGTTATTCTGTGTCGCCCAGTATGCTGTCTGGTCCTTTGTATCTACAGAGTTTCCATCAACTTTTATTGGGAAATAACTTTTTACGCCAAACCTCTTATATCCATTCATCATCATGGTTGTCTTATTTCCCCAGTCAGCACAATTATTTGCCATGAACTGCTGCATCGCATCTGCAATCTTGATCTGTTCCGGAGTAAGTACACTGCAGATAACGTGATCAATGTCATATTCTGTAAGCTGAATCGGTTTTACCCGGCTAATTACCTCTTTTCCGAGCTTACTCTTAGAAATATCAACATTTTTCTTTGCTGTCGTGATATCTTTCGGTCTGATTCCTCCGACTTTCATATGTAATAATGCCTGATTACGTTTCCTAAGTTCATACAATGACATGATCTGTGCTGTGGTCATCTGTAATTCTTTCCCACGAATCATAAATGTATGTACTTTTGCATTGTTGCCTGTCCAGTCTTTTGTATTGATGCCATCTAACGCATTTTCCATATAAGTCTGTGCTTCCTTCAGAAGCCACACACGATCATTAAATGCCGTGCGCAGTCCGTCGTAAATAGATCCTGCTGTATCTCCCAGCCTGTAAAAATATGATCTTGCATCCATCATATTCACGTCCAGAAGGTTCTCCACAGCCTGTACCGTTCTGTTTGCATGCAGTTTTTTATCCTTTTTCTGTTCTAACTCTGCAATCGTATCTGCACCAAGCTTTCTTGCATCATTGGTTCTCTTATTCACATACAACTGGTTCACCGTTGTGATTGTTCTTTTCAGTCTTGTAATAAGTTCATCAAGCTGTTTCAACTGATTGGCATTCATATCTGTGATACGGACATTTTCATTTGCATTGATAAAATCGCTCATATCAGATAATAAAGTACTCTTGTTTCCATCTGCTTGATCCATCAGTGCATTAAAGATATCCTCATAATTACCTTCCACTGCTGCATTTCTATCAGAAAGTTTCCGGTACATCTGATTCAGGGATTCCCTCCAGGCCATAGTGGCGGTACTGTCTGGATTAGCTCTCTCGCTTACAAAATCAATGCTCGTAATAAACTTAGCCACAGAATCTTTTAATGCTTCCGGAACATGCTTCTTATCCGTATTCGTATTAAAATAGCTTATGATTCCATTTGCATTTTTCTTAATGCGCTCGCGCATACTGCTCATTTCCTGATTTCTCCGCTTTGCAAGTGCATTGTTCCTATTAGCAGCTTTCAGTTCAAGCATTCTCTGCTCTGTTCTGTCTGCTCTCTGATTTGCTCTCGTAAGCCAACGATTCCAGGATACAATATCATCCTGATATTTCTTTGCCGCTTTCTTATCCGCATTCGCAAGAGCCGCCTGTTGCGCATTCTTAAGATCTGCTATTTTTTCCTCATAACGTGCCTCCTGCTGTTTTCTCTTTTCTGCTTCCACTGTGCGCAGTTTTGCCAGGCTTTCATCATATGCCGCTTTTACTCGTTTCCTGTATTCCTGCTGTCTCACGATCAGTCTGTCTGTTTTCTCATACACTTTTTTATTTGCCGCATCCTGTGCCTGTTCCACAAAGAATCTGCGGTAAATATCCAACGCAAGGTCATATGCCGCTTGTTCTTTATCCATGCCGAATATATTCTTTTTTGCCGGTTTTAGTTGGTTCAGCATATCGACCAGTGCCATCGGCTGGTCTGCTGACGATACATCATAATCCAGCATCTGATAAGAATTATCTACAATCTCTGTCCACAGGTTATCCAGATATGTTCCTTTGTCCGTAAAGTTGAAATTACCAAAGTTCATTTTCCGGAATTTCTCATAGGAACCATAATAATATGCGACCTCTGCTTTCTGTTCATCGTTCAGTCTGATGTCCAGTCCCTTTACATAATCCCTGACATCCTTATAAGCCTGCTGCTCGTATGGATCTACGTCTGTACTCTCCTCAATGACCGGCTTTGCCACTTCCTGCACAATGCGGATCATATCGTTATAATCTGCATTTTGATGTTCTTTCAGGTATGCAAATACTTTTGTCAGATTTGATGTAAACTTATCAATATCATAGGTGCTCTTATTCGCTTTTTTAATTGCATATGCGATCTTATGCATCATGCGCTCATTCACTTCAACATTTTTCAATGATTCAAAGCCTTCCTGAATAATGGATGACATTTCTGTCTCATGTTCGGATGGTTCACCATATAATGCATCAAAGAAAGAACCATCAATATCAATTGAATATTTTTTTGTTTCTTTTTTCTCAGTTTGTGATATAATATCTTTAGAAGATGACACATTGGACTGAGGTTCGTCTTGGACGTAGCGGCTCGGATCATTTGATACAGCCACCCCAGAGAATGTGTCATTTTTATTTATATACGCACTTATCACATGTAATGTTTTATGTTTTGTATCTGGCACAGCTTCCACAACATAATAATACATATCTCCTAATTTTTTTTGTAATTCCACTGTCTGGGAATGATATTCTTTACTATATATTCCCCTTTTTATTTTCTCATACCCATCAATTACATATGGTATTCTTGCCAAGTCATGAAAGTCCTTCATGCTCTTATCGGATCTTCCATTAATGCCATGATCTTTTTCAATATGCTTTATACCATTATCAGATATTTCATTGCCGAATCCTTTAACATTTATTCCTAAACATTTTTTAATATCATCAGCCAGCCGTTCACTTATCGAATTTGACAATTTGAAATATGCTTTTTTAGGATTTAGTCCATTTTTAGAATTCATTGCAAAATCATAAAGTTCTTTATTCTCGGACTTTTCATACTCCCGCTGTTCTTCAATAGGAAGAGAATACTTATTTTCATTATTTTCTATATTCTTATTTCTATTCCTAAAAATAAACTTTTTGTGCTCGTCTTTTCCGTGTGTATACCAAAAATCATAATCGTAATATGATGGTTCTCCATCATAATACCAATCCCCATCATCAATAAATGTATCCGTATCATGCTGTTCCATAAAATCATTAATAAATGAAATGATTTCTTTTTTTACATCTGACCATTTTCTTCCATCATTGATTCGAATATCAAGTGCTTCATCATGTGCTTCATTATTTGTATGGTCCGATACTCTGATCTTTGCCAATGTTTCACCATCATCATTCGATAATTCTATATAATTTGAATAACTGGATATTCTGCTTTTATCATGGTATGTCTCTAATCCATATTTTTTTTCAATAAAGTCTGCTAGATCTTCCATCTTTTCTTCCAGATAATCTGGTTTGATACTTATAGAATACTTGTCATTTTCTATAGCCTCTGATTCTGACCTTCTCTTTGCCTCACTCCATACATCAAATATATTATCTCGGATTTCCTGTGCTGTGATTGCATCCATTTTTAGTCCTTTTTTCGCTGTCTCAGATAATACATGATCGTCAAGGAAAGATACGATTTTATCGTACAGTTCTTTGAAAAAGTCTGCTACCGTCTCTAAAATGCTCTTTTGTTCTTTCTGTGAAATATTCTCTTCCGTCATATAGCGTGAGAAGTCCTTCACTCCTTCTTCTGAACTGAACACTCCGGCCAGATAGTCAAATACAAATTCATCTGCCGAACCCTCATATGTTTTATCTGATTCCACACGCTTATAAGTGTCATAATATTTCTGGATTCTGTCAGACAGATATGTTGCGCCCTCTTTTGTCTGTGCATAGTCAAATACGGCATCCATGACTTTGCGCATACCTTCCGGGTTATATGTATTCGCCCATTCGTTCAGCTCATGAATCAGCGTCTCGTATTCATTGTGCGATGTGCTACTTAATGCGATTCTTGATAATGCCTGACTGAAATGTCCGTTTTCTCCATGTTCCAGCGAATCATTCAAAGTGATTTCCAGTCCGGTTTTCTTTGCAACACGTTCCGCAACCTCAGCCATTCTTCCATCCGCTTTATCTGTTCTAAGGTCAACTACCTTTCCGGCTCTCTCTGTTTTCTCCGTCTGTTCTGATCCGTTGACATTTTTCTGCTGTTGCACCGGTGCAACTTCCGCTCTCTGGCTGTTATTCTGTCCGAGCGTGTACATTGCTTTCAATGTTGCCGGATTATTTACACTCATGACAAGCTGTGCATTCTTTGGGTTGTTCATAAGTGATTCAAATGAGCTTGTTCCAAGTTTTCCGGCATTATAAAATACGGCACTTGCACGCACATAAGGTGCGACTTCCTCATTATCCCAGTTATTGATTAGTGTATTGGCTACTGTTGCCGTATCCATGGTGGTTGAAAAGTTATAAAGCTGCTGCAGGTTTCTGTCTGGAATCTCAATCTCCGATAAATCTTTCAGTGTGCCGTTTGACATGCGGATGGTTGCATGATTGCCAGAAACGTTCTGCACATCGATCACAATCTGTTTTTCCCCCGTACTCTTCACCACTGCTCTTGTGACACCTGTATGACTCTCTCTTCCCTTTTTCTCCATCTGCGCATAATGGTAACTGCTCTGAACGTTGTTAATTGCGTCATTTACGGCAGTATGCTTTCCTTCTAATGTTTCTGCATATACGGTCGGTAGGTTCGGATTTGCTTCAAATTTTTGCGTCCTGGTATCATTTTCTTCATTCGTCACCTCCTCACTCGGTGTCGTGACTGCTTTTATGATCTCCTTTGCATCTTTTCTTGCCTGCTGTTTCGTTTCGCCAAGCTCGGCAAAACGTTCTGTCAATACGTCTTGAATATCCTTTCCAGATTCCTCTGCCATAGACTGTGCAATTGCTCCAAGATCTTCCGCATTAAGATTTTCTCTTCCCTTTTCCTCTACGATCTGTTTTGCAGTTGTTCTTTCATCCATCTGCTCTGCTACATCCAATACATTGTTTTTTAATTCTGTTGTAGTTTCGATATGTGCCCCCAGCTTATGGTAATTGACAGCATTTGCCGTATTTGTGATTCCACCCATGATACCACCGGAAATAGCACCTGCAAGTACATCCTGTGCGATCTCGCCCATAAAATCTTTACTTGCCATGTCTTTTGCTTCCTGTTCTGTATATCCCATGGAAACATAATTCTGTACATTCCGGTTGTACTCTGACTGGTCACCATTGATGATGTTATCCGCAATTGCATTTGCAATATCTGTAAATCCTTCCTCTGTTCCTTCGATTCCTGCCTGTGCCAGTGTGCTCACGATTGCTTCTTTTGCCGCTGTTTTTCCGCTTCTATGCAGAATATCCCATGCATGATCTAAAGATACCACCTCAAACAGCATCTCATTAATACCTGCAGCTGTGGCGTGCTTGATGGAATTTTCTGTACTGATTCCGTTCGCCTGATCCTGCTGCAATGTCGTTGCATATGCAGATGCGCCAAACTCCGGCAAAGTTACGATATTTCCAACCGTTTTCGCTGCTTTTCCTGTCAATCCAAGACCACCAACAACCTCACTTCCCAGTGCTACGGAATATGCGGATTTTGCCGTACTCATACCTACTCCATACGCAAACTGTCCATACTTATTATCAATCTTATCGCTGACCGCACTTTCTGTCGCATTTGAGAAATTAGTCAGTGCATATGCATCCGAGTTTGTATTAACAGGTGCACTTGGATCAGCATAATATGGTCTTTTTAATGTCTCTACTGCCGCTGTCAGTCCTGCTGCCGGTGACATTGCCACATCTATTACTGACATTCCTATACCATTTACTATTGGATTCTCATTAACAGCCTTCTGTATTCCCTCATTCATTTCTATTGTTTTCTTCTCATCATTGATCTCATTTACATACTGAGTCAGAACATCGACATTCTTTATTCCTGATTTTTCCAGAAGTTTCCTATACTGATCCATTTTCGAAATATACTCTGCATTATTCTTTGCAATGTTCGTGTCATAATTCTGGTTCAATCCGGAAAATGCCATATTTGACTCTACCATGTTCTTTGCTTCTGCATATTCTTCCAATGTCTGTCTCTGTTCATCTGTCAGAGCACTTAAGGCATCTTCACGCTTTTTATTATACGCATTCCGCTCTTTTTCCGCTTTCCGCCTGTCAGACTCATTCTGATATAAGTCAATCTGTTCCTCCTGCTCGAAGTGCTTGCTCGCAGCCTCCGGACTCCTTCCAAACGATGCAGCATATTCTTCGTCTGACTTCTGCATTCTTTCTTTTGCAATCTTAAGTGCTTCCTCAATGGCTCTGTCATCCATAGTCTGGATGATTCTGCTGCTGGTTGGAAGCTTGCTGTCCTCGGTAAAATAGCGGTTCTGTCCTTCCTTTATTCCGCTTTGAATTGTGTTGACAGACGACATCTGATTTCTTGTGCCATAGTACTGCTCTAATTTTTGCAAGCCAGATTGTGCAAGCTGGGCGATATCCTCATTATTATCCTGATCTTCTACACCATAATGGGCTTTCAATTTTTTCATTGCATAATCTGCTGCTGTTTCACTTTCTTGATAGTTTCCATTATCCACCGCCTTAGCCGCTTCTGTTACTTTGCTTTCACTATATCGCTTGTCATTTCCATTATAACTATGCAATTCAGATAATAAGTCTGCACCTGTAATCTGCTTTCTTCTCATAATCTTTCTCCTTATTTTTTCTTATTTGCGGCTGTATAAATTTCCTGCTGTTTTTTCTTTAAAATTGCATTTGCTTCTTCCTGCGTAATAATTCCTTTATTCACATTACTAGCAAGCATATTTGCATATGATTTATCTGCAACATTGCCAAATTTACCTGAAAGGTAATTAAACTGATCTACCTGTTTCACCTTCTTTATTTCTTTTTCTAAACCTTTTCCAATTTTGCTTGAACCACTTGATTTGCTTCCGGATGAACCTCTTCCGGATGAACCGCTTCCAGAACTCTTTGACTTAGCAAGTGACAACGCATACTGCTTTTCCCACTGTGAATCTGATACATTATCTCTCTGCTGCTGGTAATTAAACGACTGCTGCCACTGCGAATCCGATACATTATCCCTGCCTTTGTTATATTCAAACTGCTGCTGCCACTGTGAATCTGCAATGGCATCTCTTTCCCGGTTGTATGCCATGTTCTGGTTAAACTGGTCTTCGCTCTGGTTATAATTGGCTATAAACTGGTCATTTCCAATAGAATCATTGTATTTGTTATAATAATAGCCTCTGTCGTCTTTCCAGTCGGTCACTGTATCTCTGTATTGTCCGTACTCTCTGTCTTCCTGGCTTCCGACTGCCGAAAACTGGTTGTAGAGCTTGTCTGTATCCATCTGGTATTTATCCATTGCAAGGCTATATAACTGTGGAATCACGTTATTTAACTGCGTAAGATACTGCTGGTTTGCCTGTGTTGCAGCCGTGGCCGCATAACTGTTTCCAAAACCTCCTGTTAATGTCGCAGCGTTTGCCTGAGTATCCATTGCCGCCTGTTTTCCCAGCTGTGTGTACTGGTCCTTATACTGCTGATACAATGGATCTGCGTTAAAATCATAGGAAAAATCCTTCTGATTCACAATCTTATCCATCAGACTGTTTATCGTTCCCTGCCAGTTGCTCTGATACGCTCCCGGTCTATTGGCTTCGATTTCCTCTAATTTCTTTTTTGCCGCTGTTGTGTTCTGTGAAAAAATACTACTGATATCGTTTATAGGCATACTATACCTCCTTGCTCTTGGCCATGTTTTCAATAATGCCTTCCAATGTGTTTACTTTATTTTCCAGATTCTCTATATACTGGCTTGTGCTTTCGCTGAATGCATACAAAAATGACTTCGTATTCTGTATATTCTGCTCATTTGATAACTTTCCCACCTTGATATTCGGATAACCAAATCTTGTACTCATTGTTTTCCGCTCCCTTCCTCGTACTCTTTTGCGATACTGTATATCCTCACATTACCTTTTCCTGATAACCGCAACTGCATATGGTCACATCTCCGTACCTTAAGCGGCAGTTCCAGACTTCTAGGTCTTGTACTGTAATACTTCATCAACTCTTCCCATGCACCCGAGCTGTCATAGGACACTTCCACCTTTAGATATGCGTGTGTATCAATATGCAATCTGATCTTGAAATTCTTGATATACTTCGCAAATGGAGATTCAAGCCCGATCAGTCCGGTTTCCGCACTCCATTCTATGGTATCCTCCAGCTTTCCTTCCATGATGTTTCCTGGATAGATATCTTCCCCCGGATACCAGTATTTTTCATGTACTCCGGTTATCATCGGGAACAGTTTTGTATAGATTTTTTCATAGTTGATCACCTGCAGAACGTTGTTTTCATTGATCAGATACAATGCGCCGTCTGTTCTGGCAAATCCTTTTGCTTTGGTATTATCTTCCTTTATCCAGATGCTTTTCTTGCTGTCATACACAAACATGCTATATTCATATTCTGTATTCCGCATGCACACATAATATTTATCCCGGAAAGCTCCGCCTGTGGCGTCATAATAAATCTCTTTTCCAAATGCATCAGAGATGCTTTCCGGTGAGCTTCCATCAAAGACACATATTCCATCCCGGCTTTTGTAATAAAGGTACTCATTCAGCACTACGAGGCTCTTTTCCGAGCCTTTCTGTACTCCCCTTAATGTTTTCCAGTTAATCTGGAAATCAGATGGCTTTGAGCCGAATAGATAATGCACACCGGCATCCTTGAAGAAATATATCGTTCCCATGTAATTAATGCATCCGGTGAAATCCCCATCTGTACCGATTGTTGCCGCATAAGAATCAGAAACAAGTCCCATAAAACAATTCCAGTTTTTTGGATCTCCCTGCTTACACGCATATATCTCATGCTTCTCCGATGAGCATCCCCATACACGGTTATCCATCTCTGCTACAAAGTCCATATCCGGTACTTCACGCTTCAATGTGATATTGCCACTATTTGTGAATACCTTGTTGATAAATCCAACGATCACAACATTGTCATCATCACAGCTGTACAATATATTGGACTGATTAAAATTGTAATCATTATAAATTGCAGATGTTTTATCTACTCCACTGAAAGTGACCGCATCATATTGTTTGAATCCTTTCCCGATTCCCGGTGATGATACTTTCACGTATGTGGTAGCTACTGATGTCCATTCGCTTGTATTACTGCTCCACATCTTGATCACAACCGTGTCCTGTGATGTATCAATCCAATACTTATATTTTTCTGTATCAGGTGCTGTATTCCCGGTATAAGTATTCGTTTCATCAAATACTGTCCCATCCAGTTTACACAAAGAAAACGTCGGTGCTGTCGTTGTAGTGACTTCATTCTCCATATAGTCCACTGTCTGGTCATATGTGTTATAGATCAGTTTGTCAGGAAACACGCATAAATACGCTCCTATCATTGCAAATCTGCGCTCTTTACCTGCACATTCTTTTTTTAGATCACACACATATCCCTGGTCATAATAAAGTTTATTATCATCCACAAATACTACCTTATCGCATCCGAACATTCCCATCGGATTGACCAGCTGCTCTATGATTGCTCTCTTTGGTCTTACCGCCATCATAGGGAAGTAGTCTGTGGTGAGATTTTTCATATCATAAAATTCCCCGTCCGCAATCCTGCTGTTATGGTTATATCCCATAAATGTGTTCAGGATATTGATGCTGGAATTTTTTACATTTAACTGTGGCAACTGCATAGCATCCCTCCTAAACCTTAAAACGCTCCGTTAGTACCGTACCGTGCGTTCTGTACCAGTAATTAACAAATTCCTGCCAGCTGTTGTTGAACATCAGCATGGAATTTGTATATCTGTCCATCTCTTCATTTGTAAAATCAATCATGCTGAATAAATAATATTTATATAAATCTGTATATGGATCAGGTGCTAATAACTCTGTATCCATGCTTGTTTTCTCATCATATTTACTGTAATCAAGTGCTGTGATCCTCTCGTCCTCTTCACGCATGCAGAAAACCTCATTCACAAGCTTTCCTTCTACCGTATTGAGCCATCCGATCAGCACATTGTCTTCGAATTGATGTGGTTTTAATTCCCCTACCATTGTTATAAGTTCATTTACCGTCATAGCTTCTCTCCTTAAAAAAAAGAGGACACGGAACTACTCCGTATCCCCTTTCCGTTCTAGGCAAAATTTTTAGTTGCTTCTTCCATTCTCTCAATCGCAAGCTCATCCATTTTTTTCATGTTTTCAAGTACCTCGCAGACATACTCCGGAACATTGACAATTTCTCCTCTCTTGATCTGGAAGTTCTTTCCATTCACGCAGACAAAAACATCGTCTCTCTCACTTTTGGTTTTTTCAATCTTGATCGGCACCATTCTCACTTTCTTGTTTTCAGCTTTTATAGGAGTGTTCTCTGCTTTCGCAAGCTGTTTCTTATAATCCTCTAATGCCGCCTGCACTGCTGCTTCTTTTTCTGTCTCTGCCTGTTTTAAGGCTTTCTCTACTGCTTTGTCTTTTTCTGCTTCGGCATTGGCAAGAGCTGTTTCCAGTTCTTCTACGCTTACCTGATGTGTACTTTCCTCTGCTTTACTCATTAATTTGCCTCCTCATTCTCGGATTCATCTGAGCACGATTCGATGCGAACCATATACTGCTCTACAAGACGTTCTGTTGTCTTGGTTGCTTTCCATCCGACTGTTGCACGCTGGTTTAATGGATCTTCTCCGGAACCCAACTGTTTGATGATTGTCTGTAATCCGCCTCCGGATACTTTCGTTGTACCATATGCGCCGCTTCCAACAACGATTGTGGAATATACCGCAAGACCTTCCGGACAGTTGTTTTCAGTCTCTCTCCATACCTTTGCGTTTGAAGATTCTACGAAACGGATTCCAGCAATCTTACCAATTTCTCCTTCGTAAATCTTTTCCGGGTTCTTATACTTTGTGATATCAATCCATCCGTCTGACATCATAATGTCTGCTGAGCAGGATGGATGGATGATTGCTACATAGCTTCCATCAATCTTAGGTGCATGCATTTTTTTCAAATACGCTGCCACCTTAAAGAAAATGTTACGATCAAGCTTATCCGCTTTGGTGAGCTGTGATCTTGATGTTTTTCCATTTGCATAGAAAACAGCTGTTCCGCCGCAGAGTACGTCACGTGTGATGCAGTCTAATGTAAGTCCTGCCTGTGAGCCTAATTTCTTTGTTGCCTGGATCACATTGTTATCAATAGCTGTGAGTGTCAGCATATCGGATAACGTAATATAATCTCCGTACTGATCAACAGTGGAATTGATCTTGGTAACGTTTAACTTGTTTCCATTAGGTGTTACACCTTCTGTCAGTGGTGTGAGAGCCGGTTTCAGATTGTCATATTTACGAAATTCGATTGTTTTACCACCATTTTTTGGAATGTCGTAAGTATCCGCAAACTGATCATGTACAAGTTCCGGACCAGCGATATCGATCAGATAGTCACTGTAATAGGTTTTCATTTCCACAGACATTCCCGGCAAATCTGTTGTCTGTGTGTTTGGTTCGGCAAATAACTGTAACTTTAACATTAAAAATCTTGCTTCTTTTGCTTTCATAGTTTTCCTCCATATATTGCAGTGGAGTTTACCAATATATAGTTTCTCCTTCTGCAACTCTCCTTGCAATCTCAGCTCGATCCTCTTTGGAAAGCTGAGATACATTTGCTTTTACAATTGCACCCGGCTGTGAATTGACAGCTCCTTCTACCGGACGTGCCGCCCTTGCCTGAATATTCTTGGCAACCTGACTGCTCACATTTTTTGCTGTGGCCGCCATAGCACCGCCCAACATTTCATCAAAATGCACTGCTTTGTATGCTGCTTCCACAGAAACACCATTCTGAAGCATCTTACAGAAATCCGGATTCTGTGTTTCCTCCTCAAAAGAGAAGTCAGATATGCCGTATCTTTCTTTCAGATCTTCTGCCTGCTGCATCCATTCCTGATATGTCTTTTCTCCCTGCTGTCTGGCTTCCTGCTGTTGCAATGCCAGTCTCAGATGTTCATTTTCTGACTCCATCTTTCGGTACTCTTTGTACTGTTCCACTGACATTCCTTTTTTTGCAGCTTCATCCTGGAAAATAGAGTCATCCTCCTGGATAGCCTTTGTAAGTGCATCAATATTGCTCGCATCTACGCCATACTTTCTGGACATCATATCAATGATCGGCTGCATTTTTGCATTCTGATCCTGTAATGCCTTGGTATCTCCGATACGTCCCTGCACGATCTTCTGTACACGACTATTAAATTCATCTTTATAATCGCCTTTGATCATGTTCTCAAACTGTGCAGATCTTTCTTCGGTTTCTTTTGTTGTGACTGTCTTTTCTGCGCCTGGCAGTTTCGTTTGTTCTGAGTAGTCGTCACTCACGTCCTGCTTTCCGTATACTACATTCTGCAGGTTATTACCTTTACGACCTTTTACTGTTGGGGCAGCGACTCCCTGTGTGCTTTCTGCTGCGGTACCTTCTCCTGCTGATGTGCCAGCGCTTGCTCCATCATCAAATGTCTGAAGGTTTAATAATAATTTTCTCATTTTTTCTATCGTTCCTTTCCGACGTGTCAGAGGATCATTCCTCGTTGTGTCCACTATAATTTATCCTAAAAAACCTGTGCCCCCCTTTTTAGGGTAATATTTTCAGAATAATTTTGCTGCAAAGCCTCAAATCCTGTTAAAATCGTTTCATATGCAGTGTTTACGGCATTGTCTCCTCCTGAAAATTCTATCAAAAGTTTTCCGTTATCCTCTTCATAAGAGACATTCTTTACCTGCTTTCGTTCCTCCATGATAAGCAGTTCATTCAACCACGTATATCCTAGTATGGATACTGCGGCACACACGATATCATTACCATGTGTGCCATATCCTGCATGTCCCTCAATATGTAAAATGTGTCTGTCTCCCTTTTTTTCTACCGTGATGTTTGTCATTTTCTGCTCCTATCTTGGTGAGGTTGCATTACGTGCAGCACTAGCTGCCTGTGTTGTCAATGATCCCCTGCTCTGTGTTGTGGTTCCACCTTTTGTATCAGTTCCACTCATTGCCGCTGTACTCGCTACATCTGGTGTCTGTCCTGAAAGATTTGTTCCGTTCTGTGCATCAACCACTGCGGTCAACTGCTGCACCATCTGCTGCAACTGCATTACCTGTGCAAACAGTGTTTGATTCTGTTTGATCTGTGCAAGTGTTTTCTCTTTTCCATCAAATTCCATCATATTCAGACACGCGATAGCTGCATCTGCATTTGCAGGTGCGAAAAACCCTGCTGCATAGAAATTCAACGCCATCTGGTTTTGCGATTCCTTACTGTAAGCACTCTTTTTTGCTGGTCTGATCTCTGTATCAAAAATTGGTAATCTGTTTCCGAGATCTATTTCAAACGCCTGTCCCTGTTCTCTTGGTAAAAGGCCGGAATTATCAAAACTCACAAAATCCTGTTCTCCGTCATCCCCTGTGATTCTGAAACATCTTTCCTCTGTATAAAACTGTCGAATAAGCTCGATCACCATCTGTACCACACGTGCAAATGCGCGATATGCGCTCTTATTGGAATCCCTTGCAAGTTTTCCAGCTGCTTCCTGCAATGACGCAATACCAGATGCACTGGTCACAGATGATGCCTGTCCCTGTGATGAAGCAGTATTTCCAGATGTGTCTTTTAATTCCTGGATTTTATTATTCAGAACTGTCACATAGATGCCATTCAGTGGTTTGCCCTCTAACGGACGGTATGCATTTTCTCCAAGATTTCCATTTGCGTGTACAAGCGTACATGACGGATTACTAAATTCTTTCTCATTAATCCCTGCCTGATCATTAAATATTGCCCTGTTTCTCGAGTTCGATAGTGCGTTATCAAGAATCGCCTGCTGCATTTTATCTATGTATGCCTGACAGTCTTTCATGACATCTATGTCAGAAAATCCGCATAGCATTCCCTCTTCCGGATACATAGTATCGATCACAAACGGATACATGCCGTGCTTATAAAATCCCTCTTCTCTCATCTGTGGATCATTCTCAGATGCAAACAACACCTGTCCGTTGCAGAACTTGCAGTATTGCAGGATTGTTTTTGTCTGCGGTATGCCGTCCTTATCATATCCGCTCACATGTTGTTTATAATACCAGTCGACAACTGCTGACTTTTCTGTCGTATCCACCTGATCATCATAGATATATTTATTCACATCCAATTCCGGGTAATTTCCAAGGCTCTTAAGGTTGGGATAGTTTTTCTTCAGTTCGTCATTATCTACTAATGTCACATAAAAGACATTTGCAGAATCCTGTATGTCTGTAATCCCGGACTGCCAGAACAGATTGATGATGTCACATTTCTTGATGCTGATATCTCCCAGCCCGTTCAGCTTTGTGTTATCCCAGCAGATACTCTGTGCAGAACTTCCTGCTTTGAGCTTGTACCAGCCAATATCGCTATATACCTGCTCATAGTCATTCTGCTGCAATATGACAGGGATTACAGACGATAATGTTTTTGCAGTTGCCTCATCGCTCCGCTCTCTTGGCAAAATGAGTGCTTCCGGGAAATTATCCATGATGTCTGCATGCTTATTGATGATAGAATTAAACAGCCATGCAGACGCTGGTCTGATATCATCCTTTTTCTGCTCTTTCTGCATCATTGGCCAGTGCTGCATCTTAAACCATTCCTCGTTTTCAACAATCCTTCTTTCCAGATTTGCTTTACACTCCTTGTATTTCTGCAAGATCCCCATCGCTTTCTTTACATCTTTGTCCGTGATCACGATCATCTGTGGATCTGGTGTCTGTTCACTGTCCGGATCATGCTGTTTATTATCCGCTTCCTGTGTGAGAATCTTCTGCTGGTTCCCTGCTGCCTGCATATCCTGCATCTGCTGTAGCATTGCCATGTTCTGTGGTGTAATTCCCTGCTGTTGCACCGGTGCAACTTTTGTTTTTGTTCTCTTACTGTTTGCCATTTCTGCCTCCTAAATACTATAAAATCTATATGGTTTTGTTGGTTCTGTTCTCTGATTCAACGGATCATTTATATCTATCTTCTGTGCTGCATTTGCTCTTGGAGTGATCGGGTTCTCCATTAACACATATCTGCACTCATCATATATATGATCTTCAAGTTCAGTATCTATATCTTCCGGGTGTGAATCGCTGTATATCAGGTTTGGAATCGTCCTGATGAAATTTGTACAGGTATTAAATACCTGGAACATACAGTCGCCCTCTTCATCAAATGCAAACCTATAGTGAAACTGCATTTTTCCCGGTATCCGTGTGTGGTCTCCCGGCGACCAGTAAACATAGAGTGGATGTCTTGCCTGCATTGCTGCTATGGATTCTCCTCTTGATTCATCAAAGATTGCCGGATCTGCTATTCCAATGATCTCTTTTCTCTTTTTGCTTAAAAATGGATCATTTTCTTCTGCTTCACGGATTCCACGTGCCTGTTCCACCGGATCCAGCATTAATCCTGTGTTCGGTTCTCCTGTGCATCCGTAATATTCCTTTATCCTGTAAATCTTTCCGTGTTCATCTACTGCATACCAGCCGACAGAAAATGGTTTCGAATAACCGAAATCATATCCTCTATATACTTTCCAGTGCTCCGGTATTCGGAATGGTTTAATTACGTGTGTCCACTTCCTGTCCTCATAATGTGCCGGATCATCTTTCCATTCTCGGAATACCTGACCTTTAAAGCTTCCCCAGTCGCCATATAAATATGCATTTCTTTCTGCCTCTGGTAGAGATGCTAACGTTGCAAGATAGTTTGGATCGTTTTTCAATAATTCTTCATTATCGAATATAGACGACGGTACAAAAATACGATTTCGTTTCATTTTTATCGTTGTTCCGTCTGGTTTATATACTTCATAAACTCCTTTAATCTGTGTCATTGGCGGCGCTGCCGTAATAAATCTATCCTTTACCCACTGCAATCCTTTACCATCCGGGTTTGCCGTCGACCTTGTATACACTCTTGTATTTGGTCCTACAGGTCTATTACGTGACAGCAGATACATGTACTGCGAATATGTGAAATGTGTTACTTCGTCAAATCCGACAAAGTCGTATGCTTTTCCCTGATAATTTAATTTGTCAGCTTCATGTTCCATGTATCCGAAGAAAATCTTTGCACCAGACCCGAATTTCCATTGCAATTTGTTGTCATTATATTTTGCATCTGGAAATGCCTTGCTATATAAATCATTTGATCGCGATATCAGACCTTCCAACTGTTTTGTAGTGTCTCGGAAAATAATCCCTCTATAATTTGGTACATTCACCTGTCTAAGGGCTTCAGCAAGCATTGCATCTGATTTTCCTCCGCCTGCTGCTCCGCCGTACAAAGCCTCATATTCTGGACGTTGCATAAATTCAATTTGTTTCGGTTGTGGTGTCCATATCACATTCATCTATTTTTTCCTCTTCTTCCGGCAACACTGGAGCAAGCATAATAACACCAGTATTATTTTTCTCTTCTTCCTCGTTTTCCGTTCTCTTCTTGTTCTCGTCAAACTCCTGCTGCAACCTCTGCATCTTCAACATGTCGTATTCACGCTTACGCACGTTCTCCGGATTGACTTCAAAGTATTTATCAAGCCATTCCATCGCTTTGAATGGATCAAGCATCTGTATTGAGTATCCATATTTTGTATCTTTTATACTTTTTACCGTCGTAGGATCAAAATTTGCTCGAAGTTCGATTCCTCGCTCTGTAAATGTTGCCACATCTCCTATGTCCGCAAATGCAATATCCATGTATCTCTGCACCAGATCATCCGCCGAAAAATACATCTGGTTCAGCTTTTCATTTTTCAGCATTTCGATAAAGGCTCGTATCTTAACATTTTTTAACAATCTGCTTGATGCTGCTGCCGCTGTCATGTAATCAACACCGTATGCCTGCATATATGCTTTTGTGGCATTATGCTTTTTCACGAAAAACACGCAGAATTGTTTCTGTTTCTCGTTCAATTCTTCATTTTCACAGACTACTCTTAGTTCTCCTTTTGTGACGGTGTTTGTTCCATCTTTTGGGATATCTTTTTTTACTTTTTTTGTATGCATACTTTTTTTATTTTTTGTATGCGCTACTTTTTTCTTTTCCCGAATCCAGCCATATCTTGTTTTCCAGGACTTCACAGTGGCTTCCGAAACGCCATATTTATCCGCTATGTCCTTGTATTTCATGCCGTTTATATAGTCTTTTTCAGCCTCAATATGTTTCTCAGCCACTCCATCACCGCCCTTTGCATACATTTTAGAGATTTGTGTATTTTTTTGCCCCCCTCAAAAGAAAAAGGACTAACACATTACTGTCAGTCCTCCTCATATTTCTTTTCCAAAACTTTCTTCAAGTTGCAATTATTGTGATATTTGAAGCAATTATTTCTCTGAAACTCTTTCTTTTCCTCTTCCGTTTTAAATTTAATAGCATTTTTTGCCCCATTCACTATCCCCTCACACGTTATTGATAATTTTTGAGATCTTAAATAATAAGGGCATTTTGTAAGCTGATCTGCTGTTTTATCATACATGCGCTGCTCCTAAAGTCTGTAATCTCTTCTTATGCATCCATCTAATTTTTTCTCTCCAACTTCTATAGGTTTAGTCACTGCATAGCATTTTCCATCATGGCAGCATGGACAACCTGTGCAATTTTCTGGCGTTGCAAAATCTAATCTTGAAAATTCCTCGTCTCCTTCTTTTCTCTGGTAATCCTGATACTCTTCTGTTCCATCTTTTCTTTTGACTGCATCCATTAAATTGCACCATGCTGGTTTTTCCTTACTTGGATCTTCCACGTCAACATCTTTACATTTTCCTTTAAATATCTCCAATGGTGTTCCACCTTTACATTTGCCCTTATAATAGCAAGGACATTCTGCACAGTTTTTTACTCTTTTCATTACCAAACAGCTTTGTAAAAGCCATTCTTCACATTTATTTTTTCTGACTCTTTCTTTAAATTTTTCTAGGTAAAATATCAGTTCATCGACTTCTTTTAAATTTTTAAAATCTATCGTCAGGCTATTCTCTGCAAGTCCTGTTTCAATGCATATATATTTTTCTTTGCATTTTAATTGAATTTCATTCTGTTTATTTCTGTTAAATTCCATTACTGTTAACATAGTTCTTTCTCCTTTTTCATCAATTTCTTTCTTGGTTTTTTTAATACTTTTCGGTATGATCTCCTTCTGCTAACAACCACTAATTCACTTTTATTTTCGTACAATATTAGCCAGCTGTCCGGTATAAGTCCTCTCGACTTTAAAAATATTCTTTCCTCATTTGTCGGTTCTCTTCTTTTATATTCTCTTTTTAACATGTCTCCTCTCCTTTATTTTTCACTAACTGCTTGTCGTCAAACCATTTTATCGTGCCACCGCCAAACTTTACTTCCGGCTGTATGATAATGCTTTTTCCTATATGTTTTACTTCACCGTTTTTTATTGCAGTGAAAAAATGCAATGTTGTTTTATCCATGTTTTCAATACCTCCGTTAAAGTTCAGTTTAATTCTTCAATGCTTTCTCGCAGTTCCTCATAATAGTTAATCTGATCAGTACAATGATTGTCCAGTATATCAATCATTTCCCTTTTTGCATCTTCTAAGGATTTTGCTTGCATGAAATCCATGCGACCATCAATCACGGACTGCCATCCTGTCCCGTCACCGCAGTAAACAATACTTCCAATAGTGACACTTCCGTAATAAGCGATTATGTTTACTTGTTTTTCCCAATCACTTTGTTCTGGTTCAACCTCTTTCCATTCCATTGTGCACATAGTTTTCCTTTCCTCCAATTCTTCCTGACTGTATTTCCGATAGCTGATTCCGTAATTTGTGAATCCACCGGATTGATATGTTATGCATCGTGACATTTCATACCCCTCTTTCAGTTTAGTTGCTTGAGCCTCGGCTCATACGCCTTTGGCAGATTCATCCATGCAATTACCTTATCAGTGACTGTAAAATATGAATAATCGTCAGGTGAGTAATCACATACCTCATACCAGCCTTGTGGAATCCACCAATTATCATTTTCTTCTATATATTCCCAATCATCTGGAACTCCATCTGGCATATTCCATCCCATGTCTTCTACGGTACAGTGATGGTATGGAATATATACTGCTTTGACTACTCTCCGATAAGTTCCACCTTTCCATCCCTGTTTTTCAATAGTCACAAGTACTTCATCTGAACAGGTTTTATCTTTACATTTTGGTACTGTATTTTTATTCCATTGCGCCATAATTCTACCTCACTTAAATTTTAATATTGTCCATTTTGGTGGATTAAGCTTTTCAGAATACCATCTAATCATATTAGGGTGTCCTATTCTGCTCCAATCTTTATACCATTTATAAAGTGCGTACCATGCCATGTTTTTTTACCTTTAAATTCTAAATTTAAAAGCCAATTATACAATACCCATCTTGCAATCCGAATTGTGGTACGTTTCTAAGCACGTATTTTACGTTTCTTGAAATTTCTCTGCCAGTATAGTGATCTTGGGTATATTCACACAAAATTAAATTGTCACCAGGCTGTATATCATCTTCGTCTTTTCTAATCTCAAAATTCTTTTTCCTTATTTTCACATCTTCGAAATAACAAGAAAGAATCTTTTTCCTAACAGCTTTCATATCTACCTCCACTAAATTCTAATTTAACTGCTTATTCATTGCGCAACGGCATTCTTCCACTGTTCCGATTGCGTGATACTTCTGTATTTCTTCAAGTGCTGCAATTGCCATTTGTAAAGCACAGCTGCATTCGTCAGACTCTACTCTCTGAAAATTTAAAGCATCATTCAAAAAATTGCATTTTTCAATTGCCTCTTTCTCTGTCATCCTCGTACCTCCATTAAATCCTAATTAATCCGCATAAGATAAATCATCTTTGATAAATTCTACAAACTGCTCTTCAAATTCTCCCATCGAAGATATGTCGAATTCATCATCTCCAAGTTCTAAAAAGGCTAATAATTCTGCCTTTAATGTTTCACTGTCCAAATTTGTTAAATAATCCATACTCGTACCTCCATTAAATCCTAATTTAACTGTCCAAAGATTTTCTGATTTCTTCGGATAATTGTGTTTCTCTACCATACAGGTTTTCAATTTCCTCTGCTGCTTTTTCTAATAAATCTTTTATTTTTTTCGGCGTACCAATCGCCCGGTACTGCTGCACCTCTTCAAGCACATTGATTGCCATCTCCTTTGCTTTTACTGGTAAAGCCCCATGTGCTTCAATCATATTTAAAATACTAATTGCGTCCTTCTCGTCCATTTGACACTCCTTTCCAGATTGCATGCTGTCGGCACCATTCCTTGTCTCCCTGTGTACACGGTACATCCGTTCGTGATTCATATCTGCAAAACTCACACGGCACATGCTCCTCACTGAGTAATTTCTTAATATCTGCTTTTGCTACTGCCAGCTCTTTTTTATATTTTTTTGTGTTTTTCCGCATGATCCGTGCCTCCCATCTTCGCTACATACTGTCCGTATGTCATGCCGGCTTTCCTTGTCTTTACCGCTATATCAACGGCTGCTGCATTCGGATTTTCCATATGCACACCGTATTTCCTCTTTTTATCCTTTTCTCTCCATCTACTCTTTTTACACTTATCACTGCAATACAGACGCTTTGATTTCGTAGCGTCAAATTCTTTCCCACAATATTTACATTTCTTTTGCATGATTCCGCCTCACTTATTCAAAACCTTCCGCATGGATGTCTTTTTACTGATGACTTCCAATGTGTCCTTGCTCTCGTATACGACCATCCAGTTTTCTGGTCTTAGTTTGTGTGCAGAAATGATCACTTTCTGTGCTCTTGTCGGTTTACTTGGCTGTTTCATAATTCTCCTTTCTTCCGGAAGCCCCAGCTACGCTTCCGGAAATCCTCTGTTGACAGTTACGTGATATATTATTCAAAAGTTGGAAAATCCCATTTTTTATAGACAAGCCCATCTTCTGACCAGTCCGGATACTGCTGCATAAGATGCTCTTTCATGATCTCTAACATTTCCGGCCGGAGTCCTAAGTTGCCGTTATCCAGCAATCCATGGTGATAGCGGCAGCCAAGCACACCATTTTTCTCAATACCAAGTCCACCCTGGCTTTTATTTATGTAATGCATGATGTCCGGTATCCCTAAAAGCATTTCTGATCTGCACTTGTCCATGTGGTACTGCATTTTACAGAACAGGCACTCATTACCATCCCTTTCTGCGATCAGTTCACAGGTTTCTTTTGGAAAATTGTAGTTGACCTTATTTTTCTTGCTTTTTTTCATCTCTTCACCGCCTGCTGCATCCGCTCGATCTCTTTCTGGTATTTTCTCTTTAACCATGGCTTTGGCATCCGCATCCATACGGACCAGATGAAAAGCCTGATCCTAAACATCATCCTCATCGGCATCTCCTTTGACCAGCTCCTGTAATGTATCTTTTAAATATTCAACACGATCTAATATGGTTGCCAGCATTCCCTGTGGTATCGTATATTCCCAGTCATTTAGAGTTAAGCGGATAGCTTCAACCGTTCTCTTGGCATCCTCAATAATCTGCTTTTCTGTTTTCTTTTCCGGTAAATATTCCGGGTGGTTCATGATGTCGTCCTGTCCCGGTATCTGCTCCTCTGGTACGTTTTCTCCCTGTTCTGATACGCTTTCTTCCGGTTTTGAAACGTTTTCCTGCAAATTTACAACGTTTTTGTTAGTTTTGCTGTCATTTATAACGGATTCTGTTACATTTTCCTCTGTATTTTTCGGATCCGGCTTTGGAATCTCCGGATCAACATCATGAAGTGTCTGCTCTCTTGGCGGCTCCGTTTTTACCGCCTGCTTCACGTCATCCTTCTTTTTGATCGTAGAGATAACTTTGCTCTCTTTTCTTGGTGCAGATTTCGGTTGTACCGGTGCAACTTGCTTTTCTTCCGGTAATTTCTCACCGTATTCCTTTTCCCAGGATTCTCTCCATGTTCCTGCTGCATGGCTGATCTTCCTAAATGCTTTTTCAATATCCTCTTTGCTGTACATTTCGTTCCGGCTCGCATCACGCAGGTTCAAAAGCTTTACTTCATCACTGTTTTCTGTAATCGCAAGCATATGTGCACCTGCTCCCGGAATACGGATCGTGTAGACTGCTTTTTCATTCGGTATGAGGTTCTCAATGAACTGCTTTCCTGTCTCTCCATTCTTAACAGCAGAAGTCCACAGCTTTTCGTATATTTCCGGTGCATCTTTACCGAGCTGATACATGGTCTTTTCAAGGTTTGTATCAAGTGACTGCTGTACGCTGTCCTTTTCTTCCAACATTGTCTCAATATCTGTGATCTTTTTTTCCTCGTCCACATCTTCTTTAAGCTGCTGGATCTCTGACTTGCTCAGATCCGGTGTCAGTACCTCGTTTACTTCATCCGGCAGCGACAGCATGATCGATAATTTGGCATATCCAAATCCCTGATATTCTGCTTTGAGTTCCGGTGCGTATCCGCCCTCGGAGAACTTATCATTGATGTTCATGAATCTGGATACCTGCGTCTTATCGATCCCGTATTCTGCCTTGGCAAATTCTACGACATTCTGATAGCCGGATTCCGCTAAAATTCTGGTATCGCGCGCCACTTTTAACAGATATCCGATACGGACAAATCCCTCCGCGGTCTTTTTTAACTCTGTGTCAAGCTCCTGCTTGTATTCTGCATAATTTCTGTATTCGATCACTTCGTTCATAATCTTTCTCTCCTTACCCTGCTGCCACCAGCACTCTGTCATTTTTCTTTTCTCTCTGCTCCAACTGATCTTCATAATCTTTCAGATATTTCTTAAAAAACTCTTCGTTCGGCTTTTTGTCATGTGCCCCATACCACTGCACAATATGTGTCCCTCTAATCTCGATCGTGATATATGGTTTTTTAGGCTTTTTCTCGCTTCGGAGAAATAATATCGTACTCCTGCCTTTATCATGGCTTGATAAATAATTATCTCCACCAACACAATGATGTAAGATTCTTCCTTCCATGATGATCTCTCCTGCATCTCGTGCCGGCCGGATGACATAACCGCCTGCTGCCGCCTGATATCTCTTGCAGAGACTTTCATAGCGTTTTGCAATATTTGAAAATTCCTTATTCTTTTTTCTGATAGTCATCTCATCTTTTCTGGCATTCTGTTCCTTTACCATTTCCTGATGTTTTTCATCCAGGTCTTTTGGATGGATAAATACCTCATTTGTCATGTCATAGCCAAGCTCTTCACGCATTCTCAGGTAATCGCTGTATTCCAGAAATGTCTGCCAAAATTCTCCCTTCCCTTTTGCTGAATCCGTCAGCTCCCCTGTATACTTCCATGTCCTGTTTACCAGCTGCTGCATGGTCATGTACTTAAGCATTCCCGTGATTCTTTTTCCAGTATTCTTATCCCACTTCTCTCTGAACAGGTCTTCCCACTCCGGTTTCCATGAAAAGCCCATTTTTTCTTCGTATTGCAGGATCTTCAAAAGCTCCGAATCGCCCTTTTCCTTTACCAGCCTGTTGATGTTCTCTTTCTTTTTAAGTTTCAACTGTCCGTTTACCGTCCGTTTTTTTCTGTTGACAGCTCCATAAATGCTCTCTCTCCATACAAGCCTGCTGACAAGTTTATCCATATGCATTTTCACGTACATCTCAATTGCCGGATTATTTGCGTATGTCATCAAGGCATCAATCACTGCCACATTTGGTTTATAATTCTGTTTGAAATGGCTTCTTACCACATTGACCAGCTCATCCAGCGGACAATATTTTAATGCCGATTCCTTTACCGTCTGCTCCCATCCCGGAAAAGTCTTTCCTTCGATCACTTGTATGTACGGATATCCTGCTGTTTTCTTCAAACACCACGCATATTCATCCCCTTTATACGTATACAATCTGATCAGTTTTTTCACCTGTCCGTACTCCAGAAAAAAACGAGCTACTTCTGTCTGACTGTCATCCATTATCCGGTCTACGCTGCTTGTCCTGTTATAATCAAAAATCCGAATGACCAACGTTTTATCTTCTGTGAGCTGGTAGAGGTAGAACCGTTTGCCGTCCAGTTCTTTGCGTTTTACATACATCCACTCATAAAATGACTGATTCCCACAATAAACGCACTTCGCCGGATGTTCTTTTCTCGGTGTCTCAATCTCCAGTGTTCCGTATTCCGGCATATCTGCTGTCTTTGCATATAACGTCTTTCCGCATGCCGCACACTTGATCTCCGCTTCTTTTCCATTGCGCCGGTAATAGATCAGTGGTCTTTTCATCTGTTTTTCGCACCATGATTTAAAATCTTCCGGTAATGGTGGTGTCATCTCCACCAGTCTCTTGATCTCTTCCTCTTCTGCCACTTTCATCAGATCACCTGCTTTCCGAGATAATATTCTCTTATGATTTTCTTTGCTGTCGCAGATCCCGGAATACCGAGCGTTACCTTTCCGGCATTAACGCCTGCTGCTTTTTTTACCTTGTCCGGCACCGGATACTGATGCGCAAATGACCATTTCAATATTGCTGCAATGCATCCTTCCAGACTCTTACTCTTTAGTCTGACCGCACGAGCCATGTCTTCATGCTCTGAACAGCACACTTCGATATAACTGATCCAGTCCTCCATGATCTCGCATGGTTTCAGTTCTTTCACTTCCACTTTCAGTTTTCCAAGTGCGGCCAATAAACAATTTGCCAGCTCCGGCAAAACGTTATCCATATAATCCTCTGCATCCGCTTCGTCCAGTCCATTCTCCACTGCCAGCACCTTAAGGCTTTCAAGGTCTCCCTCTTCCTTTAATCCCTCTGCGGTCATGTTCAATTCTTCCACAGAGTCAAATTCTCCAAATCTTTCAAATAACATGATTTATCTCTCCTTCATTTTGATTTCCTGCCGTAAACTCTCGGTGTAGGCGTTTCTTTGGTTCAACAAAATTCTGATCAGGTTTCCCTGCATGAGCCTGTCCAGTTCCTGCCATTTGTCACGGTTTTTTATCTCGTGGCCGTCAGACCTCGTCCAGTCGTTCTGTTTCCAGCGTTTCACATACTCTGTGTCCTCATATCCGCTGTACAGGTACTTCGATTCTGTATACACGGTCAAAATACATTTTTCTTTCATCCGGTGCATTGCCTGTATCAGAGCTTCCAGGGTGGAACGGTTCTCATTCATCTGTTGCACCGGTACAACTTCCCTGATCACCGCCGGGTACTTGCAGTTTTCCTTATAATATTCCAGCGCATATCCTATATGTCCGTCCTGCTGCCATCTGCCCCTGATGCCGGTCACTATGTAAATGCTCACTTCTTTCATCCGCTGTCGCCTCTTTCCAATGGTTTTATTCTTATCTCCGTGTAACGCAGATAAGATAAGCCTGTGTATTTATTAACTCCGCACACCACGCTTTCCGGATCAATGTAATATCCCGGTGTCGGCTCTGGTCCATTTTTTATGATTTTTCTTACCGTCCATCTATGGTATTCTTTTCTCTCCGGTTCCTTTGTGATCAGATTTTTTGAACATGAATATGTGGAACACTCTTTTTTCTCCTCCGGTGTAAATAGTGATAGCTGCTCGTATCCATCCTCGTTTTCGTCTGGCAGTGGTTTTGTAATATAATTTGCCAGACGACGGAAATCTCCATCCTCATACAATGGTGTGAAATTCACATATCCGTGTTTCTTCCAGTACCTCTGGATCAGTTCATCTGTTGCCGGCTCTCCGCGTATCTTATTCACTACAATGTGTATATGTATTCCGCCTTTTTTTCCTATCTCGATACGCATGATCCATAAAAGCTGTTTCCCCCTCTTTTTGTACGCCCTTCTCATGTTCTGCCAGAAATTAGTCATTATCTTTTTTATCTTCTGCAATGACATTCTTGTGCCCTCTGGGAAAGTCAGTGTTGTCCAGAGATCTCCTTCGTAGAAATTCCATCTGATCTTTCTCCATACTTCTCTCTCTTTCTTCCACTGGTTCTGCCTTTTCATCTGCTCCGGGGTGGCTTTCTTCTTTTTCTGTCTCTTCTCTCCCTTCGCTCCGTATTTTCCCTCCCATTTATACTCAATGTCATTGCTGTTTAAAAACTCATATGTGTCCTTCCAATACATGTCTACCTCTAAATGTTTCTAAGTTTAATATACTTATATTGTTAAATAGACCGGGTGAAAATCCCCGTTTTCCTTGCATTTTCAGGCTTTTTGTGGTAATATAATTACAGAGTTTATGCGTGAAAACAAAACTCCTGCGATTAAGAAATGGCCGTTTCTTAATCGCTTTTTCTTTTTACCAATGCCGTGACATCCTCATACGTCATGCGCTGCATGTCAAAGCCTCTCCTGATGCACTCAAACCCTGCCCTGATACATTTTTCTTCGCTGAACAGTCCTTCTATTGGTTCATCTCCCTGCCTGTCTCCAAAAAGCTCTGTGCGCTCTTTCTCCGGCAGCCGTATGAACACTGCGACTATCCCTGCCCTTTCCCTTGTCAGCTTTGCTTCCACATATTCCTTTTTTCTGTAATGATGCTGGAATATGTCAGCCTGCAGGATCAGTTTTCTTTTTAGGTCTGCATCCTGTATCATCTGGTCCACCTGCTTTCCTGAATGCTTCCTTCACTTTTTTCTCGTTGAACATCTCTAAGAGCCTGTCCAGTGCTTCCCTGTCCATCTCAATGAACCCAGCAACGAACACTGTGTTTATGTATGTCCACTTTGCCTTGCAGTAATTGCCTGCTGCCATCTCCTGCTCGAATCTGTTCGGCTGTTTGAAGATCTTTTCCACAACCTCAGTCACGGTCAGCATAGAACACCTCCGTTCTCATACAGTATCTGAAGCCATACAGCTTTTCTGTGTTAAATTCTTCCTTGACTTCTTTACACATGGTCTCGTATTCCTCTTCTGTGATTACCTTCATGCCATACATCAGCGTGAGCATTCCTTCTAATTCGTGCCGGTATTCCTCTACATATTCTGCCTTTATTGATTCATCAACTTTTATCTGCTTTAAAAATTTGTGATAAATTTTGAACCATGTTCTACATTCCGCTTTCATTTTTTCTTCCATACTCAATCCTCATATTCTCTGAATCTAGGCTTGAATCCCCAGTAAAACATCAATAATCCGATCTGTGCACTGATCATCAGTCCACAGCTTCCGCATACTATAAAAGCAATCAGACCTGCGTAACCGATCACATCTCGCATGCTTTTTCCCCTTTCCACACATATCCTGTATATTCCCATAACAATTTTGGCGATATGTATACATTTCCTTTTACATTGCCTCTTGCAACAGTTCCTATCGGAAGCCGTCCTGACTCAATGCCTTCGATTACATACGGTTTTCCCTTTCCAAAAACCTTTGCCGCAACATCTACGGGTACACCGCCAATCCCAAACTCTGGGTATTGCATAGCAGATAATAATTTTCTATACACATCATCCGCAATTTCATTTGCAATATCGCGCTCTAACTGAACCATCTATTTTTCCTCCTTTCAAACGGTGACAATTTGTCGCCATTTCATTATTGCTGCACCTGCAATTTTTTCTCGTCTTCCTGCTTCTGGTGTGCAATCGCCATTCCCTCGCCAAGTCCAAGCAGATAGCTCTTATCGCTCTCTGCCAGCTTCGGGATCAGCTTTCCAAAAGTTTCTAAAATCTGTTTTTCTTTCTCTGACATATGTGTCACCTCTTTTCTCTTTCCTTTATATGTGGTACGCTCTCCTTACAGGGCGTTGCACCGCCCAAGTATCTTAGAAAGGAGAACGTACATGTTGAAACTTACTTGCAATGCATGTGGAAAAACTTATGTTCTTAATCATATTCATGATTTTTCCTCATGCGAATGTGGTGCTGAACTTTTAAAGTCTACCGTTGACATGATCGATTCTGTAGAAAATTTGCTTACTGAAATCCACCATGAGATCTCTCTTCGGTCATCTGAGAATTTATGTGGTAACTTCTCAGCTGAATTTAAAGCTTAAGTACCTCAAACAGATATATAAGGACAGCAGATGCTATTCCATCAAATGAAATACGATAACTTTTAAATACACTTCTCATTTCATCAACAATGTCATTTGCTGTCCGTGTATCTTCTGGGTTGCACGCCTTTATGTGACGATTGATATCTTCCTCTACTCTTTTGAGCTCTTCTAAGCACATCTGCTTGCTTGACCACGTCTCATAAATTTCTTTTTTTCTTCTCGCAATGATTTCTTCTGTTGATTCTCTTTGTTTTTGAACTTCAAAAATCACTTCGCTTTCTCCTTTCTTGTGTGCTTTGTTTGTTGCTTGTGAGATAATATTATATCTCCCAATCAATATTGTCAATACTTTTTTGTTGTTTTCGTGATTTTTTATTGTTTCTGTGATATTTTCTATTGACTTTTTTATAAACTACTTTTATATTGGAAGCAGAGAGAGGAGATGATTTAATGAATGAACGCTTAAGAAAATTGCGGAAAGCGTTAGACCTTACTCAACAAAAATTTGCAGACCGAATAGGTGTTAAGCAGAATACTGTCGCTCAATATGAGATGGGTAGAAATATTCCTATTGATTCTGTTATTAATCTTATATGTAGGGAATTTAACGTAAACGAAGAATGGCTACGTACCGGAACCGGTGATATGTTCCTTCCTGTGGATCGTAATGCGGATATTGCTAAACTAACAAAAATGTTGTTGGATGAAGAGTCTGATTCTTTTAAGAATCGCTTTATCTCCATGTTAGCCAATTTAACAACAGGAGAATGGGAATTTCTGGAACAAAAAGCAAAGGAACTTGCTGGAATTGATGATAAAAATAAGGACTAGGAAATGACCTAGTCCTTGGTTTCCAAAAGAGTTTTTACAAGTGTATAAATATAACTGATATATTTTTCATTATCAATCATATTTATCATTTCAATAATTCTCTCTTTTGTTTTATCCATCGCCCCGCCCCCCTTTGTTTCAACTTATCATATTTTTTACAAATTACAATAGTAAGTGGCATTATTTCCGTGATTGCGGAAATCGGTAACGATTTACTGATTTTATATGTAATAGATGTTATGATCTATTTATATTCGCTGTCAAAAAGATCTGTGATTTTTACATCAAGAGCCTTTGCGATACATTCTAATTGACACAGAGTGGGTGACAGCTTTCCGTTTTCAATGTCATTAAGTGTGGTCTTGCTAATACCTGACAATTTTTCTAACTGTTTTAATGTGATATTCTTCTCTGATCTTGCTTGCCATGTTTTAATTTTCATCACATTATTTTAGCAAATTAAATTTTTATTTTTATAGGAACATTATGGAAACTATCTTTTATGATATGAGGAAAAGTTATGAATAATATATTTTTACGTATTATTGTATTTTGCGTTGCTATTTTCTTATTAATCAAAGTATACAAACTGCATAAGGCTATACCAGAAGATACCATTTCAAAAGAAATCCGAGCGTTAATAGATTTTTTAGAAATTGCTTTAGCATTTTTCTTTATTTTCTGGACTTATGATTTTTTAGGTTATGACACTAATAAGGCTCCAATTTCTCAGTTTTCTTCTGATGATTTAGATGATTTAAGCCTTGAAATTGATTCTGTTCTTGATTCATATTTATATGATATAGATGATGATTCTTTGACTACTTGGAGCTACTTTAATGACTATGGTACAGATGCTTCTACTTTTGATGAAGCCGCTGATGCTTATAATCACCTAGATGATTATATAGAAAAATCTCGTTCAATATTAAAAAAGATATCTGGTTTAATAGAGGAATCTTATTAAGTAGCATGAGGTAATTTCAATGAAGAATTAGATATTTTTCAATTGGTGACAATTTGTCACCAACTGAAATGATAGGAAAAAATAAAACCGTGACAAATTGTCACGGTTTGAAAATGCCCCTGGTACTGCAAATACCAGAGGCAATGCATTGGAATGATACCAACGCCCTAAGCAAGCATATTGTATCATTTTAAAGCAGCCACCGCAAGCTAAACATTGTTTGCTTATAGCTGTTATTTTTGTACCCATTTTTAAGGAGGAATACTATGAAAAATCCAAATGGATATGGGTCCGTCATTAATTTAGGCAAAGGCAGGCGACGTCCTTGGGCTGCCCGTGTCACGACCGGACTTGTGTATGATGAGAAAAAGGATAAATTGATACAACGGTATAAGTATATTGGATACGCAGATACCAGAAAGGAAGCACACCAGATTCTGGCAGAATATAATGCCGGATTGCCTATCAAAGACAATCTTCCGCGTACATCTTTACCTACTTTCAAAGAGATCTGGGAAGGATATTCTGCTGCAAAATTTAACCCTGATAAGAAAAAGCCTGTCAGCAAAGATACGGTTCGAAATTATACTCTGGCTTACAACCGTTTTTCTGAACTTCATGATAGAAAGATTGTTAACATTACAGCTCCTGAATTGCAGGTTATCCTGGATCGATATAAGGACAAATCTCTTTCTACTGTCGGCACTATGAAATCGGTTCTTAATCAAATGTATCGGTATGCGAAAAAATACTATGATGTCGAAGATATCACTAAGACACTTGAAATTGAATATACGGATTCTGCAAATCCTATTCATAAACCATTCACCCAGAATGAAATTGACTGGTTATGGGATCATTCTGATGATTATCGTGCTCAGTTTGTTCTCATGATGATTTATACCGGAGTACGTCCGCAGGAATTTGTTAAGATTGAAACTAAAAATGTGCATCTGGATGAAAATTATTTTGTGGGTGGTCTTAAGACTGATGCAGGAAGAGAACGTATTATTCCTATTCATTCTAAAGTAAAAAATTTTTTTGAATCAAACTATCATCCGGAAAAGCAATATCTTATTATGAAAAGTAATTTTAAGAAACTTACCTATAGAGATCGACATGATAATTTCAGTTATGCATTATTTATTAATACTGTATGGACTCCTTATATGGCTGAAATTGGAATGGATCATCTTGGCCACGATCCACGACATACATTTGCCACACTTATGGATAAAGCAAAAGTTCCAGATAATATAATAAAGTTGATCATGGGACATGAACAAACAGATAAAAATGGAAAGAGGGATGTTACCAATGCTGTCTATATTCACAAGACTATTGAAGACCTTAAAGAAGAAATCGAAAAAATATAATATACAAAAAAATTGGCTTAAATGTGTATATTACCCGTATATTACTTGTATATTACTATTGAAAATTAGCCGTATTTTTATGGTTTTTGGCAAAAGAAAAACCCCAGAAATACTGGATTTCCGGGGCTTCAAAAACTTCTTATGCTACTGCTTTCTTAGCAACTTCTGCAAGTGCTGCAAATCCGGCTGCATCGTTAACTGCCATCTCTGCTAACATTTTACGGTTGATATCGATACCGGAAACTTTTAATCCGTGCATCATCTGGCTGTAAGAGATTCCGTTCATTCTTGCTGCTGCGTTGATACGAGCGATCCATAACTGACGGAACTGTCTCTTTCTTTCTTTTCTACCAGCATAAGAACTTGTTAAGGCTCTCATAACTGACTGTTTTGCTACTCTATACTGTTTAGATCTAGCGCCTCTGTAACCTTTTGCTAATTTTAAAGTTCTATTATGTCTTTTTTTAGCGCCTAAACCGCCTTTTACTCTTGCCATTTTTTATTCCTCCTTACATGATTCCTATGCGTATGGTAAAATCTTCTTCATATTCTTAACGTTTGTTGCATCAACCATTGCTGGTTTTCTAAGATTTCTCTTATTTTTTGTTGTTTTCTTTGTTAAGATATGTCTCTTATAAGCTTTACTTCTTTTTAATTTTCCTGTTCCTGTAACTTTGAAACGTTTTGCAGCTGCTCTGCTTGTTTTCATTTTTGGCATGATAGATTCCTCCTTAAAATAATTATTTCTTTTCTGCCAACACCATGCTGATGCTTCTTCCTTCAACCTTTGGTGCTTTTTCCACTACTGCTGTGTCAGATAAGCTTTCTGCGAAATCGTCGAGAATGTGTTTGCTTGCATTCATATGAGCCATTTCACGTCCGCGGAATCTCAAAGTGATCTTCACTTTATCTCCCTTGGATAAAAACTTCTTTGCAGCGTTCATTTTGGTATTCAGATCATTTAAATCAATATTCGGTGACAAGCGAATCTCTTTCAGCTCAACCACTTTCTGTTTCTTTTTGGCTTCTTTTTCTTTTCTTGCCAGTTCATAACGATACTTACCGTAATCGATAATCTTGCAGACAGGTGGTTTTGCAGTTGGAGCGATTTTAACTAAGTCAAGTTCTGCTTCCTCAGCAAGCTTCATAGCTTCTCTCGCTGACATAATGCCAAGCTGTTCTCCGTTTTCTCCGATCAGACGAATTTCTTTGTCTCTGATCTGTTCATTAATCATTAACTCGCTAATGGTATTGCACCTCCAAAATAATTTTTCATGCTTCCACATAAAAAAAGTGGATAGGCAGACTATCCACAATCAATCAAATACGCATATGCGATGTTTGAGGTATTAAACCATGAGACACTGTAAATTTGTGCTCCGGTGAGAGTGGATACTCTACTTTGTTTTCAACAACTCTGATAATATAACATACACACACTCATTTCGTCAAGTATATTTTTTGCATTTTATAAATTTTCTTGAATGAAATTTTATAAATTTAGCATCAGTATTTGCATTTTGCGTTGCCATTTAGTACACTCTTCTTATATTATAAAAATTTTTTTAAAATACAAGAACCATGAAAGGTATTGACAAATAAACTATGGATCACAGAATTATCGATTTACACGTACATTCCACCGAATCAGACGGAACTCTCACACCCAAAGATCTGGTGGCTGAGGCAAAGAAAGCCGGGCTGGCAGCATTTGCACTCACCGACCACGACACCTGCTCAGGTGTCAGCAAAGCAATGCCCTGCGCAACTTCTGCCGGGATCGAACTGATACCGGGCATCGAACTCTCCACCGATTATCACGGAAAAGAAGTCCATATCGTAGGGTTATATATTGATATCGAAAATGAGCAGCTTCTGAAAAAGACAGCCGAATACCGGAAATGCCGCAGTGAGCGCAATGCACTTATGGTGGAGGCACTTCAGAAGGAAGGGCTTTCCATTACGATGGAAGAACTGGTGGCTGAAAATCCGGACTGCGTTATTACACGCGCCAACATTGCACGTTTCCTGTATGAACATGGTCAGATCAAGAGTGTCCGCGAAGCCTTCGACCGCTATATCGGCGACCACTGCAAATGCTATGTCGGCAGGTTGAAAGTCGCTTCGACCGATGCCGTGCGTCTCATCAAGGAAGCCGGAGGTACTGCCATTTTAGCTCACCCTCTGCTCTACGGCCTGAGTAACACCAATCTCCAGAAAATGATCGATGAGCTGAAACCGGCGGGACTTGACGGGTTAGAAGCAATCTACTCCACCTACACCACCGGAGAAGAACAGCAGATGAAACGTCTTGCAAGGGAAAACGGACTGCTTATCAGCGGCGGATCTGATTTCCACGGCTCAAACAAACCGGATATCGCTCTTGGCAGAGGACGGGGACATCTGTATATTCCTTACTCTGTTTTAGAAACGATAAAAGCCGGCAGATAAAAAAGGAAGCTTACATATCAACGGTAAGCTTCTCTTTTTTTATAAAATAAACTTCTCGATCACTTCCGCGATCGCATCATGATTGTTATCATTTTCCGTGACATAATCAGCGGCTTTTTTGATATCATCGATCCCGTTCTTCATAGCGATACCAATATGTGCGGATTGGATCATCGGAATGTCGTTCTGCTCATCTCCGATCGCAACCGTGCTGGTATGTGGAATATTTAACAATTTCACCAGATACTGTGCACCGGTTCCTTTGTCCGTGTTGACTGGACAATACTCCAGATACTCTTTGCAGGAGAAAAAGGAGTTGCATTTTCCTTTCGCCCAGGCAGCATTTGCTTTCTGGAAACGTTTTAATTTTTCATCATCCTCCAGATGGATCAGAATGACTTTCTGAGGTTCCGAATCCAGACAATCCGAAATTCTTCTTGTGAGTTTGTAGGTCATATGAGAACGCTCAACATAATAATCCAGTTCTTTTGTGTGCCGTTTTGTCACAATGTCTACGGTATTGTAGGTCTGCGCATAGATGCCGGCTTTATACGCCCGGTCAAAAATCTCCTGCGCAACCTCGATTGGAAGTGCACTTTTATAAAGCACACGGTCTGCCGCACAGTCATAGATCACTGCCCCGTTAAAGGCGATCATATAACATCCCGGACTGGTCAGCCCAAGATCTTTCACAACAATTCTCCCTGACTCTACCGGTCGTCCGGTTGCCAGAACAAAATAGTGTCCACGCTCTAACATTTTCTGTATTGCAGCCCGGTTCTTTTCAGAAATCGACTTATCATCACACAATAATGTACGATCCAGATCCGCAAATAAAATTTTATTATTCATAGCCCATCCTCCCTCACACAATAACTGCTCTTACCGTAATGCTATTTATTCTACAGGTTCTGCCGGAATAAACACTCTTCCCTGATATCCGTGAGATGGTTTTGGAACAGCTTCCATTGCTTCCTTACAGAAAACATCCTGAGATGATAATGCTGCTTTTCCACGTCTGTCTACCTTCTCGTAATTGCCGTCAGCATGCAGTACATGTGCTTTTAAAGTGTCTGCCAGCTCCACATCCAGAATATGTCTGACACGTTTTTTCAGTTCATCATCTAATACCGGGAATAAAATCTCCACTCGTCTGTCTAAGTTACGCGGCATCCAGTCGGCACTTCCCATGTAAAGTTCTTCTTCTCCATCGTTGAAGAAATAGAATATCCGGCTGTGCTCTAAGAAATTTCCAACGATCGAACGGACTTCAATATTCTCGCTCACCCCCGGGATCCCGACTTTTAAGCAGCAGATTCCACGGACGATCAGCTGGATCTTAACGCCTGCTGCAGACGCTTCATAAAGGGATTCAATGATTCCCGGATCACAGAGCGAATTCATTTTTGCAATGATCTTTGCAGGTTTTCCCTCTTTTGCATGCTTCGTCTCACGGCGGATCAGCTTTGTGAACTTCGTGCGAAGCCAGATTGGTGCAACCGCAAGTTCATTCCACGACAATGGTTCGGAGTAGCCGGACAACATATTGAATACGGCAGTTGCATCCTCTCCGATCGCACCATCACAGGTAAAAATACCACAGTCTGTATATAACTTTGCTGTGGAGTCGTTGTAGTTACCAGTTCCAAGATGCACATAACGACGGATACCATCTTCCTCCCTCCGGACAACCAGCGCTATTTTGCTGTGGGTTTTCAGTCCAACCAGACCATAGATAACATGGCAGCCAGCCTGCTCTAATTTTTTTGCCCAGACAATGTTATTTTCCTCATCAAACCGGGCCTTTAACTCCACTAAAACAGAAACCTGCTTGCCGTTTTCAGCCGCCTGTGCCAATGAAGCAATAATTGGTGAATTGCCGCTGACACGGTAAAGCGTCTGTTTGATGGCAAGTACATCCGGATCCACAGATGCCTGACGGATAAAATCAACCACCGGATCAAACGTCTGGTATGGATGATGCAAAAGGATATCTCCTTTTCGGATCTCATCAAAAATATTTTCCCCAGGTACGATCTCCGGCACACGCTGTGGCGTGTAAGGCTCATTCCGCAGGTCGTCACAGCCTTCTAATCCATACATTTTCATCAGAAATGTGAAATCAATCGGTCCGTTGATCTGGAAAATATCCTGTTCTGCCACTTTTAATTCATCTTTTAAGAAGTTTAACAGCTTTTTGTCAATGCCATCTTCTACTTCAAGACGGATCACCTCGCCCCACTGACGCATTTTTAACTGTTTCTGAATCTCTTTTAGCAGGTCCGCCGCTTCATCCTCATCAATCGACAGATCGGCATTTCGCATGACACGGTAAGGATATGCGCAGAGTACATCGTAGTTTAAAAACAGTTTATCAATATTCCGCTCAATGACCTGCTCCAATAAAATGAAGGTCTTTTCATTTCCATCTTCCGAAGGGATATGTACCAGGCGTGGCAACACGCTTGGAACCTGAACGGTTGCAAATTCAATTTCCTCTTTTTCTGCTTTTCCTTTTTTCTTGGAAAGAAGTGCTGCAATGTTCAATGTCTTGTTCCGAATCAGTGGAAATGGTCTTGAGGCATCCACCGCCATCGGGGTGAGTACCGGATATACATTGTCTTCAAAATAGCGGTCCACAAATGCAGCCTGCGCCTCACTCAGATCTTCGAATGCATCCATCACAACGATCCCATGCTGGTGCATAAGCGGCACAAGAGAACGGTTATAGGTATTGTACTGAAGCGTGACAAGCTCTCTCGTGCGCTCATTGATCTTCTCTAACTGTTCCGATGCCGTCATTCCGGCAATGTCTTTTTTCTTATAATTGGCGTGTACCATATCCTTCAGGGATGCGACACGCACCATGAAAAATTCGTCCAGATTTGACGAAGTGATACTGACAAACTTTAATCGTTCCAGAAGCGGAATGGATTTATCTCTCGCCTCGTTTAATACACGGTGATTAAATTTCAGCCAGCTCAATTCCCTGTTTTCATAATATTCCGGTTTTTTAAAATCCTGTTCTTTCTCCATAAGATAAACCTAGCCTTTCCATTGGTTGTCTGTCAGCCGTAGACTCTCTTTTCTTTGATCACCGGCTTTATACTGAATACATTTTCAAAGTATGCCGTTTTGGCATCAAACAGTGCTTTTTCCAAAGCAATATCATCCATTGTCTCAATTGTGATCACAAGTTCTCTTCCCTTGACCGCCGCCTTCACATTCTTAAACTTCTGCTTGTGGCTCCGGTCCATTGCATTGGATACACGAAGGATTGCAGAAAGTTTTGCAACGGTCAGATAACTGTCATGATCCAATTTATCTGCGAGATCTTCATAGTCAGGAAGCGGCCATGTATTATATAATACTGTGTTTGCAATGATCTCACGCTCTTTGTGTGTCAGTCCGATAATCTCGGAAGCCATAATAATATCATAGGAGCAGGACGGACCGTTGGCAAAACTGATATATTTTCCGCAGTCATGTAAAATGGCAGCCACCTGCAAAAGCAGCCGTTCTCTTCTGCCTAGTCCATGTACTTTTTTCATCGTATCAAAAATAAGGGTTGCCATCTGCGTCAGTGCATCAATATGTGGGGTGTAACTCATGTAACGCTCGGAAAGATTTCTTGCGGCAGATAAGACATCCGCCTCAAAATCATGTTCTACCCGGATCATATTATTCTTCTGTGCATAGTGGAATGCGATACCATCGCTGACATTCGTTCCCGGTGCCCAGAGACTCTCTGCGCCGATGCTCTCTGCCATGCATTTAAAAATCATCATATATGGAATGACAAGCGCATCACTCTCATTCGAAAGGTTCAATTCCTCTGAGATTTCCTCTAATGTCTTCTCATCCAGCTTTCTGATGTACTTTAAGAACTTTGCTGCCTCTATGGTATTGTCTTCCTTGTTTTTTTCTACTTTTCTGCTGATCTCTGATATATAATCACCGATGATGATCAGGTATTTGATCTTCGTCTCCTGAAGATACATAGCTTTAAAAACTTCAAGTTCCTTGTCAACAAGTTCTTCTACCTGAAGTTCATACTGTGCCAGATTGTTACTTTTTCTTGCAAGCTGCTCCCGCATACGCATGGTGCCGAGTGCCAGATGCTGTGTTGTGACTACTTTTCCCTTTGAGAATACCGTGATCTGCATACCGCCGCCTCCGGCATCCACAACTGCTGCACCTTTCTGGATCATACGCTCAAAATCTTCCCGCATGGCAACCGATTTATAACTGATAAAGCGATGCTCAGAGTTACTTAAAACTTTTACGAGAAGTCCTGTCCGGATGCGGATCTGGTCTAAGATAAAAAGTTCATTTTCAGCGTTTCTCAAGGCTGCGGCAGCATACGCTTCGTAACTGTCCACCCGGTAGCCGTCCATGATCTTTTTGTACTCGGCAAGCGTATCACACAGCGCCTCCACAAGTTCATATCCGATACTTCCCTTGGAATATGCATCTCTTCCGAGCTCAATCCTGCTCCGGATATAATCGATGTCACGGATTTTCTTCTTTCCTGAAATCTCAAATATTTTAATACTTACTTCATAAGAACCGATATAAATTGCTGCGAATGTATGGATCACCAGATGTCTGCCTCCTCATTTCTTTTGTATATCTCTATTATACCAATTTTTTATTCTTTTCCAAGTAAATAGTTGATAAATTGCTGCGCTGTCCTGCCGGATAATCCGCCGTGGGAAAGCTCCCATTTATTGGCCTCAGCAAGCAAAGTGTCCTCATCTATGGAAACCTGATATTTTTCTGCAAGTACTTTGACAATATTCTGGAATTCCTTCTTGTTCGGTGCGCCAAAGTAGATGGAAACACCAAATCTTGCATACAGGGATAATTTTTCCTGTACAGTATCGGAAGTATGCATATCCTCACGCACTTCCTCTTTATCCGAAAATGTTTCACGGATCAGGTGGCGTCTGTTGGAGGTTGCATAAATCAGTACGTTGTCCGGTTTTTTTTCAAGACCGCCCTCGATCACTGCCTTCAGATATTTATATTCGATCTCAAACTCTTCAAAAGAGAGATCGTCCATGTAAATAATGAACTTGTAATTGCGGTTTTTGATCTGTGCGATGACATCATTCAGATCACTGAACTGGTGCTTGTACACTTCGATCAGACGTAAGCCTCTGTCATAGTACTGGTTTGCAATGGCTTTGATACTGGTGGATTTTCCGGTTCCGGCATCCCCATATAACAGACAGTTATTTGCCTGCTTTCCGCTGACAAATGCTTCTGTATTGTCGATGAGTTTCTGTTTTGCAAGTTCATAGCCAACCAGATCGTCTAATTTCACATGGGCAATATTTGTGATCGGCACGATCTCCACCTCTTCCTTTTCCCTGTGCTGAATGCGGAATGCCTTGTGAAGTCCGAGTTTACCAACGCCAAAATCTTTATAAAAAGCCGTCACTGCATCTTTAAATTCAGAAACATTTGAGGAAGCTTCCAGCTTTAACTTCAACTCATTGATGCGCTCCTTGATCCTCTTGTTAAAAATCTTTCCGCTCCCTGTCATGCTCTGGTAATCGGTGATAGCATCGATACAGTCCATCTCAAAATAAGAGGCAAGCTTTCCAAAATCGAAATCAAACAGCGATTTGATGATTTCAAAGTCATGCAATACGATCTGATTGATGGATCCCTCCACTTCTCCGCGGATCTCACAGGCTTTGCTGTAAGCATTCTCATTATTTACAAGAATAAATGCCAGAAAACTGTGCCACAGGTTTCCCTCAAATCCATGACTCACTGCCAGCTCCATTAGCTGGTTCCAACTCTCATACAAAAGAGACTCCACGTCCTCTTTGTTATAATATTCATTTTCGTAATTCTCCATGATCCAGGTCATGTTGTAAAATAAGTTACCATTTTCAAAATCTTTATATAAGATCAAATTCTTTGGACTTTTCATCAGTTTATTCATTCCCTTCTGCACTCACATAATTGCCAAGTATTTTCAATCGGATGGTCTCCTCTGTCAGCCCCCGCAGCGCATTCTGTACGGCTGCATCATTGAGGTTTCCCTCAATGTCAACAAAGAAGCGGTACTCCCACGCTTTTCCCTGCACCGGTCTGGACTCGATCTTGTTCATGTTGATTCCGTTGTAGATAAAATGGGACAGCTTATGGTACAGCGAACCGCTCTCATGCGGAACTTCAAAAGAGATACTGATCTTATTGGCTCTCGATTCAAAAATCTTCTTGTTCGCCACAATGATAAACTTTGTGTAATTGTTTTTATTGTTCTGGATCGCCTCGTCGAGCACTTTCAGACCATAAATATCCGCAGTCAGGGTGCTTGCGATCGCTGCCTTGTTCTTTTTCCCATCCTCTTTGATCTTCTGGGCGGACATCGCCGTATTTTTCAGACTGTGCTTTTCCCAGTCTCTGTGGCTCTCAAGGTATTTCGAGCACTGCATCAGCGCCTGTGGGTGGGAATAAATGTCGGTGATATCGTCCATGTCTGCTTCCGGCAGGCCCAAAAGTGCATGGTCGATACGGATGATCTGCTCTCCCACGATATAATTATTGTATTCCACCATAAGATCATAGTTCTCGGAAACGATTCCGGCGGATGAATTCTCAATTGGGAATACAGCGTAATCGGCCTCCCCGTTTTGGATGGCTTCCATCGCATCCCGCCACGTATCCACATGATAACTGTCTGCATTCTCCCCGAAATACTCATTCAGCGCAAGCTGGGAATACGCGCCTTCTGTTCCCTGAAATACGATTTTAGCATTTTTGTAATTCAGATGATCTACTTCTTTAAAATCGGGTTTTTCCGTCTGGCCATGTTCTGTCAGAAGCTGATACTGACGCTTCCGGCTCATGGACATGATCTGCTCGAACAGTTCACGGATACCATGTTTTAAAAATGGCGTAGTTCCTTTTCTGCTCAATGTTTCCAACTTGGAAACCTCACGCTGCTTGTCAAATACTTTCTTTCCTACAGCAATTTTATATTCAGCAACTTCCTCAGAAATTGCCATTCTGCGTTCATACAGATCTACGATCTGACTGTCGATCTGATCGATCTCATCTCTTAGTTCCAATAAATCTCTCATAAAAAATCCAAGCCTTTCCATTTATTATTTATAATATATTACATTCACAGTTTGCTTGCAAGAGAACACTTGCGTCATGGTATACAGAAATGCTATACTTTTTATAGATAAAGATTATAAATCAAAGAGGTGATTTACTTATGAAAAAAATCTGGAAATGGCTGCTTTTTGTGTTGGTGATCCTTCTTGCTGCCGGGTGTGTTTTCCTCTACCGGTACCTAAACCGCATTCGGTATAATGACGGTTATGTCAACGGCAACACTGCGGGAAATCTGTATAACGAAGGATATTTCTGTGAAAAAGATGGTATTGTCTACTTTGCCAACCCTGCCGACAACTACTGTCTGTACTCCATGAACCCGGACGGCACAAACATCAAAAAGTTAGAGGATCAGAGTGTCAGCTACATCAACGTGGATGACCACTACATTTATTACTGTAAACTTAAGGGAAAAAGCGCTGATTCATTTTCCTTCCTCCCGGTCAATACCAACAGCTTATGCCGGCTGGATATTGACGGAAAAGGAAAGCCTGAAATTTTAGATGATGATCCGTGTATGTATGCTTCCCTGGTTGGAAATTATCTGTACTATCTGCATTATGATACCACTGATGCAACCACGCTGTACAAAGTCAAAATTGATGGCAAGGAAAAAGAGCAGGTAGAAAAACAGTCCTACTTTACCGCAAGTACCGATGGACAATATATTTATTATAACGGACTGACAGACAATCATAATATTTATGAGATGGACACTTCCAATGACCATGCAAAAGTCATCTATGAGGGGAACTGCTGGATGCCGGTGAAAGATGGAAACAATCTTTATTTTATGGACTGTGAAAACGATTACCGCATTGCCAAAGTCGATCTGACAAATGGTGAAAAAACGCTGGTCACGGACTGCCGTGTCGACTGCTACAACATTGCCGGAGATAAGATTTTCTTCCAGAAAAATGATAAGACAGATCCGGCCATCTGCTGTATCAATACAGACGGAAGCAATTATCAGGAATTAAAAAAGGGAAACTACACTGCCATTAATGTAACTTCCACATATGTCTATTTTAAAGATTTTACGACCAAAACCCCTTATTATACATCTGTTGCTGCCCCGGGCAATATACAGATTTTCAATCCGTAAGCAGGCGCTGTCACAATGCAATTTTACACATAAAAACAAGAAACGTCAGGAAACTTCATTTTTTCCTGGCGTTTCTTTATCCCGCAAAACAAATATTTATGCAAAATCAAATAACGACAACTGATTGGACTCCGGCATATCGCCTAGCAGTCCAAGATCTGCCATAAGATCAATGGTAGATTTCGTCACCTTGGTTCTCTGGCGGAAATCATCTTTGGATAAGAATTTTCCGTCTTTTGCTGCCTCCGCAACCGCAATTGCAGCATTGTCACCCATACCTTCAATGGTATTTAACGCCGGCATAAGCTTTCCATCGATGATCTGGAAACGATCCGGCAGTGCACGGTAAATATCAATTGGCGTGAAATCAAAGCCTCTCGCATACATCTCCTGCACAATTCGCATATCACGGTAGACATCCTGCTCTTTTTTCGAAAGCGAATCTTTTCTTCTGGTATAATCCTTATAGAAATATTCCAGACGTTCCTTTCCCTGACACATGATCTCATAATTGAAACCGGTCGCACGAATCGAAAAGTATGCCGCATAATAAGCCAGCGGATAGAATACCTTACAGTATGCGATACGCCACGCCATCATAACGTAGGCAGCCGCATGTGCCTTTGGGAACATATACTTAATCTTTAAACACGAATCAATATACCATTCCGGTACATTATGTGCCCGCATCTCTTCCTTCCATTCTTCCTTTAATCCCTTACCTTTTCGAACAGACTCCATAATGGTAAAGGACTGCTCACTGTCAAGTCCCATACCGATCAGATAAATCATAATATCATCACGGGTACAGATTGCAGTAGAAATCGTTGCAATCCCCTGCTCAATTAAAGTCTGTGCATTTCCCAGCCACACATCCGTACCATGCGAAAGTCCTGAAATCCGGATCAGATCCGAAAATTCGGTCGGTTTCGCATCAATAACCATCTGCATCGCAAAATCTGTTCCAAACTCCGGGATTCCTAAACATCCCAGGGGAATACCGTTGATGTCTTCCGGTTCTACTCCCAATGCAGAGGTATTCATAAACAGCGACATGACTGTCTGATCGTCCAAAGGGATCGTCTGTGGATCAAGTCCTGTCAAGTCCTGTAACATACGGATCATGGTCGGATCATCGTGTCCGAGAATGTCCAGTTTTAATAAGTTATGGTCGATGGAATGGTAATCAAAATGAGTCGTAACCGTTGCAGTCGTCATATCGTTTGCCGGATGCTGTACCGGAGTAAACGTATTAATCTCCTCGCCCACCGGAAGAACAACGATACCTCCCGGATGCTGTCCGGTCGTTCTCCGGACGCCGACACATCCCTGTACAATACGGTCAATCTCACAGTTTCTCTTGTGAATTCCACGCTCTTCATAATAATTTTTGATATATCCAAATGCAGTCTTATCCGCAAGTGTACCAATCGTTCCGGCACGGAATGTCTGTCCGTAACCGAAAATAACCTCACAGTAAGCATGGGCTTTACTCTGATACTCACCGGAAAAGTTTAAGTCGATATCCGGCTCTTTATTTCCCTTGAATCCAAGGAAGGTCTCAAATGGAATATCAAATCCATCTTTTACCAGCTTTTTGCCACACACCGGACAAATCTTATCCGGCATATCACAACCACTTCTTCCGGAAAATGCCTTGACTTCCGGTGAATCAAAATCGCTGTATTTGCAATATTCGCAACGGTAATGCGCCTGCAATGGATTTACCTCCGTGATACCGGACATGGTCGCTGCAAAAGAGGAACCTACCGAACCACGGGAACCTACAAGGTAACCATCCTCGTTCGACTTCCATACAAGCTTCTGTGCGATAATATACATTACCGCATATCCATTGGAAATAATCGAATTTAATTCTCGGTCAAGCCGCTCCTTTACGATCGGAGGCAGTTCTTCACCATACATGCTGTGCGCCTTGTTATAGCAGATATCACGGAGCATCTGATCCGAATTCTCGATAAACGGCGGACACTTATCCGGTCTTACCGGTGCAATCTTCTCACACATATCCGCAATTTTGTTTGGATTTGTAATGACGACCTCTTCTGCCTTGGCACTTCCAAGATATTCGAATTCCTTTAGCATTTCTTCGGTTGTTCGAAGATATAACGGTGCCTGCTCGTCAGCATCCTTAAATCCCTTTCCGGCCATAATAATACGGCGGTAGATTTCATCTTCCGGGTCAAGGAAATGCACATCGCAGGTAGCCACCACAAGCTTGTTAAATTCCTCCCCCAGTCTGCAGATCCTGCGGTTGATATCCTGCAGCTCTTCCATCGTATTCACCGGCTCCTTGTCACTGCGCAACATGAACTCATTGTTTCCAAGCGGCTGTATCTCCAGATAATCATAGAACTTTACAAGTCTTATGATCTCTTCCTGCGGTCTTCCGCCCACAATCGCACGGTATAATTCTCCAGCTTCACAGGCAGAGCCTAAAAGAAGTCCCTCTCTGTATTTGACAAATTCACTTTTTGGCACACGTGGCCTCTTATTATAATACGTGAGGTGTGAAAGTGAAACCAGACGATACAGATTGATACGTCCGATGTCATTTGTCGCCAGAATAATTGCATGGTAGGTCGGCATTTTCATGACCGTTTCCGGGGAGGTGGAAACCATATGGTTCACATCATCGAGATTTTCCATACCGCGTTCTTTTAACATCTCAATAAATTTCACAAAAATTTCTGCTGTACAGGCAGCATCGTCAACTGCACGATGATGGTTTTCCAGTGAGACATTCAATGCCTTTGCAACGGTATCGAGTTTAAAACGATTCAGGTTCGGCAGCAGAATTCTGGCAAGAGCCACTGTATCTATGATCGTAAACTCTCTCTCTATCCCCTGATCCTTGCAGTTTTTCTTAATAAAACTCATATCAAATTCCGCATTGTGGGCAACCATGATCGCACCATCGCAGAACTTCATAAATTCCGGCAGAATCTCCTCAATCTTCGGTGCATCAATGACCATATCATCCTTAATTGAGGTCAATTCCTCGATTCGGAATGGAATTGGCACTTCCGGGTTTACAAATGTCGAAAAGCGGTCTGTAATGACACCACCGACTACTTTCACTGCACCGATCTCAATAATCTTATTCTTATCTGGGCTGAAACCGGTCGTCTCCAAGTCGAACACCACAAAGGTTTCATCGAGGCTCTGTCCTTTCGAATCTGTGATAATATCCTTCAAGTCGTCCACCAGATACGCTTCCACACCGTAGATAACCTTAAAATCGTCATCCGGACTCAGTGCATGGTTTGCATCCGGGAATGCCTGTACATCGCCGTGGTCGGTGATCGCAATCGCCTTATGTCCCCATTTCATGGCACGCTTTACGATGTCTTTACACTCGGACACACCATCCATATCACTCATCTTTGTATGACAGTGCAATTCCACACGCTTCTCCGGACTGGTGTCCATACGGGTGGTCGTAAAGTCTGCAATCTTCTTAATTCCAACGATCGAACCGATTGTTAATTCACTGTCAAACTTATCGATTGTCGTGACACCTTTGATTTTTAAGAATGCCCCTTTTTTCAGATTGCCAAGAAGCTCATCCCTGTCTTCATTTCTTGTAAATATTTTCAGGACAATGGAATCCGTAAAATCTGTGACCGACATGATAATGATTGTCTTTTCGTTACGGATCTCCCTCGTCTCAACCGTCATGACCTGACAGCGGATGGTAACTTCACCCATCTCACCCACGATTTTCTCCAATGGGATGGTTTCTCCATCCTCAATATCACGACCGTAAATTACATCCGGATTATCGGATTTTTTACCTCCGCCAAAGCCACCACCATCATAACGTTTTTTAAACTCTTTCCGCGGTCCGTCGTATGGTTTTTTTGCAGTATTTCCTGCACCATTTGCAGATTTTGCATCGTTTTTTGCAGGTTTTACGGCGTTTCCACCACCTGTAGAACCACTGTCTCCAGATGTTGTAGTCTGACCGGAAACTGCACTTTTTTCATTGGCATCTGAAGCAACTGCAACTGTCTCTCCGTCCTCATCCTTCAAATTGATATTTTTTAATATGTTTTTGATTTCAAACTGAATCTGAAGATCACTGTTTTTCTTGTATTTGCTCTCCTTTGGCTCCTCAAAGTCGAGGTCAACAATCAGGTTCATGCCACAGCGCTCACACACGATTTTCTCTAAAAATTCCACAATTTCATGGGAGCGTGTCTGTGCAATGATCGTATTTTCCATCACAAGATGCAGATGACTGTCATCCGTAAATTCCATTTTGGAGGCACGGAGCAGATTGTATTCCATCAGACTGTAGGCTTTTAACTCTTCTAAAATACTGTCCTTATACATATCCATCAGCGTGCGGGCGGTATACTGCTCGGAGAGCTGATACTTTTCGATAATACGGACATTCATCCGTTTTCCCTTAAATATCTGCTCCTCAATGGATTTTTCTAACTGCGTAATGTTATTTTTATGTATGAGATGACTGCCCAAAAGATAGACACGGATATGATCTCTCTCATGATTCATCCCTACCTTGGTAACTTCCATCTCAGATAAAATTTTCTTCATATCCCCGGACACATCCAGTGTCGGAAAGACATCAAAAAATAGTTTTGCCATAATTATTCATTCCAATGTAACAGTTCATAGCGGAGTGCCTCTAAAAGTTCTGACTCCGGCACTTTTTTGAATACTTCGCCATGTTTGATAATAAGTCCTTCTCCGATTCCCCCGGCGATTCCGATATCTGCCTCTTTTGCTTCTCCCGGGCCATTAACAACACATCCCATAACGGCAACTTTAATGTCAAGAGGAATGTCAGCAACCATATTTTCTACCTGATTGGCCAGCTGAATCAGATTGATCTGTGTTCGTCCACAGGTAGGACAGGATACTACTTCCACACCACCCTGACGGAGTCCAAGTGTTTTTAAAATTAATTTGGCAGATTTGATCTCCTCTAATGGATCTCCTGTCAGGGAAACCCGGATCGTGTCACCGATTCCCTGATGTAAGATCAATCCAAGTCCGATGGCTGACTTGATATTACCGCTGATGATCGTACCGGCTTCCGTGATCCCGACATGCAGTGGATGATCGGTCTGGCTTGCGATCAGTTCATGCGCTTTCACACACATCATAACATCCGAAGATTTGATACTGATGACAAGATTATCATATCCCATATCTTCAATCAGTTTTACTTTATCCAAAGCACTTTCTACCAGTCCCTCAGCCGTCACTCCATGGTATTTCTCCACCAGATTTTTTTCTAAGGAACCACTGTTTACCCCTACACGGATTGGAATGTTGCGCTCTTTTGCGACATCCACCACTGCCTTTACACGCTCCGCGCTTCCGATATTGCCAGGGTTGATGCGGATTTTGTCTGCTCCATTCTCCATTGCTGCAATTGCAAGACGATAGTCAAAATGAATGTCTGCAACGACCGGAATCTGCACCTGTTTTTTTATCTCCTTTAATGCCTTCGCTGCATCCATCGTAGGCACTGCACAGCGGATGATATCACATCCGGCAGCTGTAAGCTGATTGATCTGTGCGGCAGTTGCCTCCACATTCTCGGTTTTTGTATTGGTCATAGACTGGATCAAAATCGGGTTGCCGCCGCCAATGATGCGGTTGCCGATCTTCACTGTTTTTGTCATTGTTCTTCTCCCTTTCGTATGATTTTCTTATAGGCAATTGCGAAACTCCTCATAATCTTCTTTCAATTGTTCAAAATTAACAAAATTTTCGAAAACACGCTCTCGCTACGTGTCGCTGGTAACGGTACTAAGAAGCTAGACACGATTAGCATCGTATCTGCCTTCTAAGTGCCGACCGCTCCCCAGTGTTTTCTCAAGCTTTTGTTAATTTTTCACAATTCAATTTAGATTTTCATGAGTTTCGCAATTATCTATCATTTTCTTACGATAATCGTGAAATTTTTTCTAATCTATATGAACAACTTACGAATGTCGTTAAACATGATCAGTATCATGAGTGCAAACAATATCATGATACCGGCAAAATGTACCATGCCCTCTTTTTCCGGGTCAACTTTTTTGCCACGGATCGCCTCTACCAGCAAAAATACAAGTCTTCCACCGTCGAGTGCCGGGAGTGGCAGAAGGTTCATGACACCAAGGTTCGCAGAAAGCAGGATACTGATATACAGCATTTGCAGGAATGCATAGAAGTAGCCGTAGGAAACACTCTGCTCATAGCTGTCTCCGATTGCACTGACAATTCCTACCGGACCACTCATATCATTGACGGTAACGCCTCCGGTAAAGAGCATCTTTAAGCTTCCAAGTGTCGTATAGATCCAGTACTCCACCTCGTAAGCACTGTATTTTGCCAGCGTGAATACATTGTTTGTTGTCTTCTCTCTGGCTGCCATTCCAATAAATCCATATAAATATCTTCCGGTGGTCTCATCATATTTTGGAGTGAGTTCCGTTGTGTAACGTTCTCCATCCCGCTCATAAGTTACTTTCACCGGTTCTCCGGCATGGTACATGGAATATGCACTCACCTCACGGTAAAAATGAATATGTTTATTTCCCATTTTTACAATCGTATCACCTGCCTGAAGTCCCGCTTCCTCTGCGGCATAACCCTCACTCACATCAGAGAGTACCGGAAGATCATATCCGGTGCAGCAGACAAGAATAAAAGAGAAGATAAAGGCCATGATAAAATTAAAAATTGGTCCCGCAGCTACAACGCTGATCCTTGCCCAGACAGATTTGTTGTTAAACGCTTTGTTATCCTGGCTTTCCGAATCCTCTCCCTCCATCATGCAGGCTCCTCCAAATGGAAGCAGTTTGATGGAGTATTTTGTCTCACCTTTCTGGATTCCGAAAAGTGTAGGTCCTAATCCAAGTGAAAATTCATTGACACGGATTCCGTTTGCCTTTGCAAGTAAAAAATGTCCCAGTTCATGAAACAGGATAATAATGCTGAATATCAGTAATGCGATAATAATTTTCATGTAAAAAACCTTTCCTGCTGTCTTGTTGCATTTTTAAATGCGTTTTATTTTGCACTCATCTTTTTTTCAATAAACTCATAAGCAGCTGCTTCTGTCCCCAAAATTTCATCCACATCCGGATGATCGATAAACTCTGCATCTTCCATACATGCCTCGATCAACTCCGTGATCTCCGGATAAGAAATCTTCCGGTCTAAAAACAGACTGACCGCTTTCTCATTGGCAGCATTGTACACAGTCGGAATATTTCCGCCCTTTTCCATTGCCTGATATGCAAGTGCAAGCCCGCGGAATGTATCGGTATCCGGCTTTTCGAAGGTAAGATCTGCAATTTCAAACAGATCCAGTCTCCTGCCTGAAAGATTCCGGCGCTCTGGATAATAAAGTGCATACTGGATTGGAAGTCTCATATCCGGCGTGCCAAGCTGTGCGATCACTGCTCCATCCTGATACTCTACAGCAGAATGAATGACACTCTGCGGATGTACTACAACCTGAATCTGATCTAAAGTCACATCAAAGAGCCATTTTGCTTCCATCACTTCCAGTCCTTTATTTACCAATGTGGAAGAGTCTATCGTGATTTTTCTTCCCATGCTCCAGTTTGGATGTTTCAGGGCATCTTCCACCTGAATATTCTTAAGTTCATCTGCTTTTCTTCCACGGAATGGTCCGCCGGAAGCTGTCAGTAAAATCCTGCTGATCTTATTATCCCCGGCACCCTGCAGCGACTGGAAAATCGCACTGTGTTCGCTGTCCACCGGAAGAATCGGCACCTTGTATTCCTTTGCAAGCGGAATAATAATATGTCCGGCAGTGACAAGTGTTTCCTTGTTTGCCAAAGCAATTTTCTTTCCTGCTTTAATTGCAGCAATCGTTGGTCTGATTCCAAGCATACCAACAATTGCGGTCACTAAAATCTCACTCTCCGGGATCACCGATACTTCAAGAAGTCCTTCCATGCCGGACACGATTTTTATGCCGAGGTCTTTTGTATTCGTACGAAGTTCTGATGCCTTTTTTTCATCCCATACACTGACAAGTGATGGCTTGAACTCTCTCATCTGCGCTTCTAACAAACTGATATTACTTCCGGCAGCCATTGCAACTACCTGAATATCCCCCTGCTCTCTTACAATATCGAGTGTCTGTGTACCGATAGAACCGGTAGAACCTAAAATTGCAATTTTTTTCATGTTTTATAATTTCCTTATCTTATAATTTAATAAAGTTCACTGCAAGGAAATAAATGATCGGTGCAGTAAAGATCACACTGTCAAAACGGTCTAAAATGCCACCGTGTCCCGGAATCAGTTTTCCGTAATCTTTGATCTCGTAATTCCGCTTGATGGCAGATGCAGTCAGATCCCCAACCATAGAGATCAACGCTCCAACCGCACTGATTCCTGCCATGATCCAGACATGTGTCTGATCGATCTGCATGGCATTTTTAAAGATCATACCATAAATAACCGTAAGAAGCGCTGCGCCTGCGACGCCGCCGACAGCGCCCTCCACTGATTTCTTAGGGCTTAATTTCGGTGACATTTTATGTTTTCCAATCAACATTCCTACACAGTATGCACAGGTGTCGCATCCCCAGGAACACAGAAAAACAAGCCATACAATGTAGGCACCTGCCTCGATCATACGCGTCTGATACACATACGACAGCATCACAGCAACATAGAACACGCCAAAAAATGCTGCAAGTACCTGTTCCGTCTTATACTTCGGATATGTAAATACATATGCGAACATCATAAGAATCAAAACACCTAATACAAACACCATTGTATCCGGCAAAAATGCAAATTTCAGATTACAATAATACACGGTCGCTGCCAGATAACCAATGATTCCAACCGCCTCTTTTTCAATGTGAAAAATGCGATATAATTCAAACATACCAATATAGGAAATAATCAGTGTTGAGATCAGCAGAACATCTCCGCCTGTAATGATCAGAACCAGTGCTGCGATCACTAACACGATTCCACTTAATAATCTTGTCTTAAACATTATATTTCTCCATCCTCCTCTGAGAGTGCGCCAAACCTGCGGTCACGTTTATTATATGCTTCAACTGCCTTTTCTAATTCTTCTTTATGGAAGTCCGGCCATGGAACTTCCGTAAAATAAAATTCACTGTAAGCCAGCTGCCATAAGAGATAATTCGATAAGCGCTGTTCCCCACTGGTGCGGATCAACAGATCCGGATCCGGAATATCTTTCGTATCCAGATAAGCTTCAAAATGTGTCTCATCAATCTCGTTTTCCTGCAATTTGCCGTCACGGAGATCTGCATACATTTTCCGCATGCCCCGGAGCATCTCATCCCGGCTTCCATAATTGATCGCAATCTGCAGATTCAAACCATCATTGTGTGCAGATGCAGACTCCAATTCTTTGATCTGATTTTGAAACTTCTCACTGAGTTTTGTGGTATCTCCGATCACCCGGACACGCATATTATTCTTATCCGCAGTTTTAATACAGTTTTTCAGATAAGATTCCAGTAATTTCATCAATGCATTTACTTCGTTATCCGGCCGGTTCCAGTTCTCGGTAGAAAAAGCATATAAGGTCAGATATTTAATTCCCATATCATGGGCTGCCTGACAGACTGTCTCCACATTCTTAGCCCCGACCGTATGTCCGTAATTTCTTGGCATTCCTTTGCTTTTTGCCCATCTTCCATTTCCATCTAATATAATTGCTACATGTTGTGGAATCTTCATGCTAATTGTATATCCTTTCTGTTCCAGTCAAACGGCACAAAACCTTGTAATTTTTTTTGTTCCGCTGTCATTGCAAAATATTGTTCTTTTATAAGTTACGAAAATGAGGACACGATTTTCTCATGCCCCCACTCTTTCTTTTATTCTGTCAATTTATTTATACAGTTAAAATTTCTTTTGTTTTAACTTCTACTGCTTCATCGACAGCTGCAATATATTTATCTGTCATCTTCTGAGCATTTTCTTCCAATGCTTTGATTTCATCTTCTGAAACATCCTCTTTTGCAAGTTTCTTGAAGGAATCATTTGCATCACGACGAATATTACGAATGGCTACTTTTGCACTCTCACCTTTCTTCTTTACGTCTTTTGCAAGATCTTTACGTCTTTCCTCTGTCAGTTCTGGGAATAAAAGACGGATTGTCTTTCCATCATTGGTAGGATTGATTCCAAGATCAGATGTCATGATCACTTTCTCAATCTCTTTTACCATAGAAGCTTCCCATGGCTGAATCTGAATCATTCTAGGTTCCGGAACATTTACGTTTGCCACCTGCTGGATAGGTGTTGGTGTTCCGTAATAATCAACTCTCAATTTATCAAGAACATGTGGATTGGCACGTCCGGCACGGATACTTCCAAATTCCTCTGATAAATTGTTCATTGTTTTCTGCATTTTCTCATCGAACTGAACTAATCTCTCGTCCATATTAATCCTCCTTGTTTTGCGAAGCAAAATGCGACTGCCCATGCAGGAGCAGAGGATTTAGCCTCCTTGTTTTTGCGAAGCAAAAATCCGAACTCCGAGTGAGGAGAGGATTTAGCCTCCTAAACTGTTACCTTTGTGCCATTAAATTCTCCACTCATGGCCTTTACAATACTATTTTCTTCATTTAATCCGAACACATACATCGGCATCTTGTTTTCCATGCACATAATGGATGCGGTAAGATCTACTACAGCGAGCTTCTGGTCAATTACCTCCTGAATAGATACCTCATCATACTTCTTAGCAGCCGGATTCAGCTTCGGATCGCTGTCATAGACACCATCAATTGCCTTTGCAAGATAAATACCTTCTGCTTCCATCTCAATTGCGCGTAATACGATTCCCGTATCGGTAGAAAAATAAGGATGACCTGTTCCACCTGCAAAGAAAACAATTTTTCCCTCATGGAAACATTTATCTGCCTCATCTTTAGAGAAAAGCTTTGTCATGCTTCCACATAAAAATGGTGTAAAAATCTCTGTATCCATTCCAACAGAACGGAAAATCTCAGATACATAGATACAGTTCATAATGGTTGCTAACATACCGATCTGATCCGCCTTAGGTCTGTCGATCGTCTCGGAAGTTCTTCCTCTCCAGAAATTACCACCACCGATCACAATACCAATCTGGATTCCTTTATCTGCAATCTGCTTTACCTGTTTTGCAACTTCTGTAACGGTTGGTTCATCAAAACCAGTGTGTTTTTCACCGGCTAATGCTTCTCCGCTTAATTTCAAAAAAACTCGTTTCATTTATGAATCCGTTTCCTTTCTGGATTATTCATTATTCTTGGAAGCAAAAAGACTCTCAACATCAACATCTGAGTAGCACTGGGAGCAGAAACCTTCGATGACTGCACCATTGTTGATCTGTACGGAACGGGATTTGATGTTACCCATAACAACAGCGGATGTATCGACAACAACAGGACCCTGGACATCAATATCTCCTTTGATTGCCCCTGCGATAACTGCAGACGAAGATGTTACATTACCAATGATCACAGAGCCAAGTCCGATCTTAACAGTACCTGTGCTTACGACTTCTCCCTCAATCTTAGCTGCATCAGCAAAAAATTCAGAAGAATTGCTGTTACCTGTTACTGTACCTGTTACAACAAGTTTTCCGTTACATCCAATGTCTCCCTGAACGTTTCCTCTGATGTCTAAAGATCCGTTGGATACGATATCTCCTTTGATGATCGTTCCCTCTGTAATTACAGATACCTCATCTGATACTGGTTTTGTTTCATTGACAACTGGTGTTATATTGTCTGCCATTTTTCTTTCCTCCTGAGTGTTTTTCACATGATTTTCCGGGATCACCGGCTGTTCGATTTTTGTTTCACCTGCTGGCTTTGGCTGCGGTGCGGACGGAACTGGCTGATTCTGCACTGAAGTCTGCTGTTTTGCAGTCTGTGAAGTCACCTGCTCTAAAAGACCGTCTAATTTGGAAAGTTCAGATTCAACATCAACTTCATTTTCCAAAGTGTTCACAACTAAATCTTCATTTGCTGCGCCATCTTCTAAATTGTCCTCACCCGGCATCAGTTCATTCACTGCCTGTGAAAAATCATCTTTAAAATCTTTAAAAAATCCCATAATCTTCCTCCATTTATATTTAGTTAGTCAATACTGTCTGCCTTCACATATTGAATAACTGATGTATCTTCATCAATCGGCAGGATCTCAGCGCCCATTTCATTCAATGCCTCGATCAATGGTGCTAAAGCCTCTACCGTTGCTGACTTATCCGATGCGTCATGTAACAAAACAACTGACGTTTTATATTTTACTACATCATCCATCACATTCGCAACTATTTCCTCGGATGAATATGCATTCGATGCTGCATCTCCCGCAGAAACGTTCCAGTCATAATAAATAACTCCCTGTTCATTCAGGTAATGGATAAAATCACTCATTGGTACGTTACTGATCTGGTTACTGCTTCCACCCGGGAAACGATAGTAAATACTGTTCACTCCTGTGACCTGATACAATTCATCACGTAAGCGTTCAAAATCTTCTTCAAATGCCTCATCTGACTGATAGATCTGGCTGTATTTGTTGGAATAAGAATGCATGCCGAGCGTATGTCCCTCATCTGCGATTCTCTGATACAGTGCCTGGGATTCTTCATCCTCTTTCCCGACCACAAAAAAAGTTGCCTTCACATCATATTGAGCCAATATGTCCAGAATCTCTCCGGTATGATCAGAAGGCCCGTCTTCGAAAGTCAGGTAAACCTTATGTATATCGCCATCCCCGGCAAGATTCTCTTCCTCTGAAATGCCGGTAGCCGGCGGTGTCACAGACTCATAGGTTTTTGGTGTCTCTGTTGCTTCAGTGACATCGGTATAAACAGACTCCCCGGCACTTTCCGGTTTCTGCTGATATTTTCCTGCAGCATAACCTTTTTGGTCTTTAA
>OMGH01000142.1_pt1 | contig 63767 bp, 58 predicted proteins | sample 1645841 | NCBI WGS metagenome assembly OMGH01 (sample SAMN00849584, study PRJEB25192) | human gut metagenome
AAGCAGGAATGACAGCAGTTGTTTTGCAAAGATTAATGGGACACAAAGATGTAACTGTAACTTTAAATACATACACATCTGTGTTCAATAAATTTAAAGAAGATGAACTTGAAAAAGTAAATACTTATTTGAATAATAACCAATTAAATTTTGTAAATAACAGCAATTAAATACCAAATATATAGTATTGCAAGCTTCCTATTTGTAAGTACAACTACTACAAATAGAGCTTGCAAAAATTGGGAGAACCCAACCCCCTTTAATTTGTTTTAGGGAAAACAAGGGGGAATAGAATGCCTAAAGATAAAAAAATAAATATACGATTATCTGAAAAAGAGAAAAATATAATTGAAGTAAAAGCCAAAAAATTGAATATGACTATTACAAAATTTATAATAAGTTCTTGTTTAAAAGATAAAATTGTTATTGTAAATGAACTAGATAAAGTAGGTACTGAACTTAGAAGAATAGGGAATAATATCAATCAATTAACAAGACTTGCAAACGAAAAAATAATCACAGTAATTGATTTAAAAGAACTGCGAATGGAAGTGAATAATATATGGCAATTATTGAAGCAATTAGTTCAAAAGCAAACATAAAAAGAATTATACGCTATGTTACACAAGATAAAAAAACAAATGTAAATTTAATTTCTGGAAAAGATTGTATGGCTGAAAGTTGTTTAGAAGAAATGCTATACACAAAAAATCTATATCACAAAAATAGTGGTAGACAATATATACATATTATTCAATCATTTGATCCTAAAGATAATTTATCTGCAGAACAAGTTCATAATGTTGGAATTAAATTAGCAAATACTTTTAATGGATTTCAAGTATTAATTGCAACACATATTGATAAAAATCATTTGCATAATCATTTAGTTATAAATTCTGTGTCATTTGAAAATGGATATAAAATTCAAATGAGTAAAAAAGATTTACAGTATATAAAAGATTACTCGGATAAATTATGTTTAGAAATTGGAGCTTCAGTTATTCCTAAAAAAGAAAAAACAAATTATATAAAAAGAAATGAATATAGAGTAGCCAAGCAAGGTAAAAGTTGGAAATTTAAATTAATGAATGCAATTGATTTATCATTAGCAGAAAGTAATACAAAAGAAGAGTTTATAAAAAATATGAATAAATTAAGCTATCAAGTTAATTGGACAGATACAAGAAAATACATTACATATACAACACCTGAAGGATATAAATGTAGAGATAATAAATTATATGATGAAAAATATTCAAAAGGAGCAATGGAAAATGAATTTAGAAGAATTGAAAAAGAACAATCAAATAGTACAAGAAAGTCAAGTAGTTCCATCAATAATAAAGATGGATTATTATCTAATAGAACCAGAGATAATAAAGGATTTATATCAAATGGAACAAGCAATGGTAGAAGATATAACAATTATGAAAAAGAAAGTACAAGATACACAGGAAAAGTTATTAAAGGACAATATTCGAATGAACGAGGAAATGAAAAAATTGGTAGAGGAAAAATTGAAAGATCAATTTTGCAACTTGAAGCAAGAATTGAAAGAAACGGAAGAGGAACAGAAAAGCAAGATTTCCAAAATAAAATGGAAAACAGGGTTAATAACATTCTTGGTGGGATTATTGCTATCAGCAATATGGTTTCTAACTCACAAGTAAATAATAGACCTAAAAGAAGAATTAGAAGATATAGAACTTTATCAAAACAAGCTATGAAAGAATATGCAATGAGAAAGGCTAATTCTAGTGGTTTTGATTGGTTTGAAGATGAGGAAGAAATGTAAAATTATTAGCTAATTATAGTATATTAATCATTATTATGTTATAATAGCACTTAATAATATCTAATAAAGAAGGTTATATTATGATAAATTTAGAATTATATAGAATTTTTACAATTGTCTCAAATGAAGAAAATCTAACTAGGGCAAGTAATATTTTACATATATCACAACCTGCAGTAACTAAACATATAAAAAACTTAGAAAATGAATTAAATGTAAAATTATTTAAAAGAAGTAAGTATGGAATGATTCTAACAGATAACGGTAAAAAGTTATATCTACAAATCAAGGATTCAATTAATATTCTTAATAAAGCAGAGTTATTATTTAATGAAAGTCGAGACATAAATTTAGGATCTCATATAAATATGTTAAGCAGATTATTTAGTAAAGCTATATCAAAATATTATAAAGAAATTTCAAACAGTACAATAAATGTAACAAATGATTCTTTTGATAATATGTTATCAATGTTAGAAAGGCAAAAACTTGATTTAGTTTTATCTAAAAAATTTAGTGAAGATTCATACAATCCCAAATTAATAAAGTTTATAAAATTGGGGTCTTTACATGATGTATTTATAGTAAGAGCTGATTCTAAATATAAAGAAAAAGTATTTTCAAAAGAAGATTTAAAAAAAGAAACAATATATACACCAAGAAAAATATCTAAGACAACAATTAATTTATTAAAAAAATTAGAAATTTCAGAAGAAGATTCCAATATAAAAAATATTACATATTCAACTATGCTTGAACTTTTAAAAACTGAAGATATTATAGGAATTATTACTAAAGAATATATTAAAAATGAATTAGAAACGAATAAATTAAGTATATTGAAAACTAATTTTGAATTAGATCCTATTGATTTTGGAATTTATTATAATATAGAAAATCGTTTTAAAGAATTACAAATATTAATAGATATAATAAAAAATGAGAGTTTAAAATAAAATATAACTTTAAGTTATGCTTTAAACACAAATATGTATTTTACATAATGCAAAAACCTTTTTATAATAAATATAGACATTCGTCAAATTTAAAATAGAAAGGTTTTTTTATTATGGTTAATTTAACATTTAATGATGAAACGCAAATGAAAATATTAGAATTTTTAGGAACAACAGAAAAAATGATTGCAGACGTAACTAGCAAATTATCTAATTCAAAAAAAGAAGCTAAAATTTATGCTATGTCAGATTTAGGCTTATCAATAGATGCTGTAAGGATGATGGGAGGATTTTTTGTTGGAACTTGTATAACTTGGGATTGTGATGTTCCTTTCGTTCCAATAGATACAACTGTTAATGTGTGTGGTGTTTGTGCTTATAAACTAAAAAATAAAATTACACCTCAAGAATTTAAAGATAGAGTAGAAAACACTTTTAATAATGATACTACATATGATTGGAATTATAATAGAGGAAATCATTTTTGCACTTTGTGCTATTGTGATGGAAAACAAAATTTAGAAGAAGGCTATTATATTGTAGTCCATGCTTCTGCGGCAGAATATAAAGAAGGTAATATGAAAGAAGGATTGTTCCCAGAAAAAGATAACTGGTACTATAATTCAATTAAAACATATACAGACCCAGAAACAGGAAGATATTTAAGATATTTGGATGGAGAATATGCAGAAAAATTTTGGAATATAGCACATTTCCTAGAAGATTTTAATGAAAAAAGAAATGAATATTTTATTGAAAAAACTTTTAATGAATTAATTGACAAAAAAATAATAAATATTCAACATTATGGAATGCCAACAGAACATTCTATATGTATAGGATGTCACTGGAAAGAAGGAATGTATGCATTACTTACAGCACCAGGAGAAGACATATATTTTATAAATCCTTTAAAAAGTGATAATAATAGGTTTAAACATGATAATTTTAATTTCACATTAAGTCCACACGGATTAGGGCAAAAAGTACCGAATAAAAATGCAGATATAAAAATAAGTAAGGATAACATTATAATAGGAAATAACAGTTTTAAAGATGGTCAAATACTAGACATAGATGTAGATATAAAAATTAGAGGAACAGTGCCAGGCGATAAACCAATACCTGAAACAGTCCAAGATATTTTAAAAATATATCCTGGTCAAATACAAGGTAAGATGAAACAAGTTGCATCTATTACAAAAAGAGGATTTAAAGTATATTAGGAGGATTTGTATGGAAATATTATTAACAAGACATGGGCAAACTGAATGGAATTTTCTTCAGAAAGTTCAGGGAAAAGCCGATATTAAACTAAATGAAAAAGGAATTAAACAGGCTAAAGATGTAAAAGATAAATTAAAAAATGAACAAATTGATTTGATACTCTGTTCACCTTTGATTAGAGCAGTTGAAACAGCTAATATTATAAATGATAGTAGAAATATCCCAATATTGATAGATGAAAAGTTATCTGAAAGAGATTTTGGCGAATTTGAAGGAATGCCTACTACAGATTTTGATTATGAAGCATTTTGGAGCTATAAACAAAATACACAATATAATAAAGCAGAAAATATCAAAGACTTTTTTCAAAGAGTCTATGGCTTTCTCGATGACATATACTTAAAATATAAAGATAAACGAATATTATTAGTAGCACATGGGGGAATTAGTATACCTGTTTATTGTTATTTTAATGGAATACCTGATAAAGATACTTTATTAGGCTTAGCACTTGGAAATTGTGAAGTTGCTAAATATGTTTACAAAGAAAAGGAAATTGATGAACGATAATATATTTTTTATTGAATGCAATTATTACATTCAAAATATTTTCTATGAATGCAACATTGAATGCAGTAACACAAATATAGAGAAATTTTGAAAAAGTTTGAGAAAAGAAAAAAGGCTTAAAATAGCCCAAAAACAATTTAAGGAGCTTGTATAAAGCTCCTTTTTCTGGTCGAGGTGAGGTACTCTAGCCAATTGCTATTTTTCTTTATTTATCAAGCATTTTAAAGTCTTGTGTTTTTACTTTGAAACTTTTCCTTGAAACTTTAATAAAATTAATTCTGATAAATTCTAGTAAGGTTTCAAGGCTTCTCTTTTGTGTTTTTAAGCATAGTCGTAATCGCAATCAGAATCTACATTAAATATTTCTTTATCTATTAAATAATCTTCAACATTCTTATTTTCTGTTTTTTCAAATTCAATATCTACATCAACGTAGTATTTCATTGTGACAGTAATATCAGTATGACCTAATATCTTCTTAAGAACTGCTGGAGCGATTTTAGCCTCTGCACATCTAGTTGCAAATGTTCCTCTTAACATATGGGTATGAATATCAGTCTTTTTAACTAATTTTCCTTTTGTATTTTCTTCTTCATAGATTCCAATATTTAAATCTAATGCAATTCTTTTTAAACTGCTATTTATCGAATTTTCTACATACATTGTTCTATCTTCTTTACAAAATAATAAGTGATTTTTATTATCAATTTTATGTTGTAATGCACCTTGAATGATTTGATAAATTATATTATTCATATTCAATGTTCTTTGACCTGTATTTGTTTTTGTAGTATTTCCTATAATTGCTTTACCATTATTATCTTTAGTTTGAGTTCTCCTAATATAGATTTGTCTATTTTCTAAATCTATATCTTTGTCATAATCTAATACTAAAGCCTCTCCTATTCTCATTCCTGTGCTCAATAATAGTAACAAAATATATTTGTGTCGACATTCCTTATAACTTGCATTATTTAAATAATCAACTAATTTCTTTTGCTCATCAACTGTTAGTGAAACTCTGTGATGACTTTTATATTCGCTTTTCGGCTTTTCAACTCTATTATAGCCTTCCATAAAATTATCTGTTATTATATTTTCATATTTTGCTTGTCCAAATGCCATACATAATAGTTCATAGTTTTGTTTTATTGTACTTTTAGAATAGTTTTTCAAATTCTCTAAATATTTAACTACTTCATCTCTTGTAACTTTTGAAATAGGCTTATTAGTAAATTTCTCTTTAACTAGTTTCTTTATTGTATCTGATTTCCTTTTGTGTGTTGCTTTAATTATTTTCCCTAATTTATAATCTTCTTCAATTTTATTTTTTACAAGATCAATTATTGTTTTATTACTTTTTGTAATTATTTTAAATTCACGATTTGCTTCCATTTCAATTTGAAATGATAATGCTTTATTAAACGCTTCTTTCTCATTCTTTCCTACAAATGTTTTAGTAGTTCTTCTTCCTGTGATTGTATCTCTGCCTGTTGTTACTATTGCTTTAGGTGTTATAGAAAAATAGAACGAATCACATTCTACATTATTTTCAATAACTTTTCCATTTTCAAATTTTGTTATTTGTCTATATTTACATGTATCTTTCATTTTGCAATTGCTACAAATTTCTTTGCTAGACAGTCCTTTATCTTTAGAATTTTTTAATGTTTTTGTTAAATAAGTTCCTACTGTTATTCCTTTTACTTTATTCATTTTCTTGTTTTCCTTTCTTGTAAATTTTTAGGAAAACTCTTGATATAAGTAAATTTTTCGTGTATAATTATTTTAATACTATAGCAAGAGTTTTCTTGTGGATACATATTTTAAATAGTAGTTTGAAGGTTTAAATGTCGCATATTTAAATCTTCTTTTTTTATCTCTTGTAATCTTACTCATTTACTTCACTTAAAACTCTACGTGTACTTACATATTCATTAAATGAACTTACAGCAACTTTAAATGATTTTCCAACTTTTATACAAGGAAAATCAGAACGGTGGAATAAGTCTAAACAAGTTTTATTTCCTATTCCTAATATTCTTCTTACATCTGCTGTTGTATAAAATTTAATTTCGTTTTCCATAAGTTTTTTCTCCTTTCGTGTTTTATTTTATGATGATATTTTCCTTGTCCCTCATCATCTGGGAATTATTAGATGGTAATTTACATTACTCCACTGGAATTTCACCACTCCGACTTCGTCCGAGTTGCACCCTATACGATGAGTTAAGGCTATGCAAGTGTCTCATTATGCTGTATCTAACAACTGAAATATTCAATTTTCAATGTTCTATTTAAAGAATTTTGGGTAATTCTATTGACTTTTTAAAGTAATTATTGTAAGCTATATATATCAACAAGTAATTACTTAACTTTATCAGATTATAACGTAAGCTTTATAATTTGTCAAGTGATTACAATAAAATTTTTAGAAATTTTTTAGGAGTGAAAAATGAAAGCTAATTTTTATATAGAAAATCAACGTTTCTGCCTAGCTTTTGACAGATACGTAATCGAAGAAATAAATGGAAAAAGATATGTTCTACCAGAAAAAGGAGCTAAAAATCATGCTTCAACCTTTTCTGATTGGATAGATAGATATTTGATAGATATTTTAAATATTGGAAAAAAGGTATATTACAAAGAAAAAGTTGAAGATATAGAAATTTTAGATTATGTACGAAACTATGGATTATTTGGATTTATGGCTGATTTTCCAGTTAATAGATATTATGTGTTAGATGATACTGTTGCTTTAAGAGATTATAATTTAATTAATTACGAAGATCATATAACAAATATGAAATTAGAAGAATACTTACATTTCTTTATGCCGAAACTAAATAATAATCAGATTAAAGAACTTATTGAAAAATGTAGAAAAGATATATCTCCTAGAATTATGGAGAAATATCTTACACCAGAGCTAAATGAATTTTTGATTTTTTCTAAAAATTATGGAGAACCTGTTGATATGATTCTACAATATGCAAAAATTCTATATGAACATCTAGTTCACTTTGTAGAAGAACGTCACTTAATGAATTATTCTCCACTTATAGCAATAAATAATCTTTATACTAATATAGATAGCTTACACAATAATGAAATAGGTTTAGTTTATGGTTATTTAAAACAAGCAATAGATTTGAATTTTTTAGTGAATTTATCACAAGATACTATTATGCTTAAGATTTGTAAATTCTGTCATAAGGCTTTTATACCTAAAAACTCAAAGGCAGAATATGATACACCACAATGTAAAAATAAGGCTAATGTTTATAGTTTTAGGAAAAGAGCTCAAGAAGAAGATAATTAATACTGAATTGGAGGAATTCTGAATGGAAGAAATAAAAAATATATTACTTTCTTTAATTAAAGAAAACGAAAAAGAATATGTTGAATATAAGGAAGCTAAAAATAATTTTGATTTTAATGAACTTGGAAGATATTTTTCTGCATTAAGTAATGGAGCTAATTTAGTAGGAAAACAATATGCTTGGCTTGTATTCGGAGTAAGTGATAAAACTCATGAATTTGTAAATACTAATTATAGAAAAGGTGCTAATTTAAACAGCTTGAAAAAAGAAATAACTCAATCAACTAATGATAATATGACATTTATGGATATATATGAATTTGAAATTGATAGTAATAGAGTTATAATGTTTAAAATTCCTGCAGCAATTGGAGTACCAACTACTTGGAAAAACATTGCTTATGATAGAAATGATGAGTCACTAATTCCTTTAAATGATGTAAAAAGAGATACAATATTATCTACAGTAAATGTTGATTGGACAAGACAAATTATTAGTGACTTAACAGTTGATGATTTAGATAAAAATGCTATATTAAAAGCTAGAGAACAATTTAAAAAGAAAAATGAAAATAAAGAAATTGCAGATGAAATTGATAAAATGGATGATATTACCTTTTTAAATAAAGCAAAAGTTTTGTTAAATGGTAAAGTAACTCGTGCTGCATGGCTATTATTAGGAAGTGAAGATACAAATACATATGTTGATAATTATATTCCTTATATAACTTGGAAATTACAAGAAGGTACTGATATTATTGACTATGAACATTTTACGATTCCATTTATTATTACAATGGATAAAGCTAGTGAAAAAATCAGAAACTTAAGATATAGATATATGCCAAGTCAAACAACACTTTTTCCAAATGAAGTAGATAAATATGATATAAATATTCTCCGTGAGTTATTAAATAATGCCATTGCACATCAAGACTATAGAAAAGGCGGAAGAGTAAACATTATTGAAATGAAAGATAAATTGATGATATTAAATGAAGGTAGATTTATACCTCAATCAGTCGATACTTTAATTATAAATGAGGGTTATGTTCCGCCATATTATAGAAATCAATTTTTAGCACAAGCAATGGTTAACTTAAATATGATTGATACTGCAGGTATGGGAATTAGAAGGAGTTTTGAAAAATTGAGAGAAAGATTTTTCCCAATGCCAGATTATGACTTGAGTGAAAAAGATAGAGTAAAAGTAACTATATATGGTAAAATTCTTGATGAAAAATACTCTCAAGTATTATTTGAAAAAACTGATTTAAGCCTACAAGAAGTTATGCTTTTAGATAGAGTACAAAAAAATATCCCAATATCTAAAGAGCAATCCGATATTCTTCGTAAAGACAATTTAATTGAAGGAAGATATCCTAATATATATGTTTCTAAACAAATCTCTGAAATTGTTGATGATAAAGTTTCCTATACTAAAAAATCCGGATTCAATGATCAATATTATAAAGATTTAGTTTTGAAATATATAAATGACTTTGGAAGTATTACAAAGAAAGATTTAGATGAATTATTGATAAGCAAATTGCCTGACCATCTAAACAAAGAGCAAAAGAAAACAAAAATAAAGTATCTTGTGAATGTTTGCTTACAGAAGAAAGAAGAAAAAATAAAGAATATTGGAACAACTCGTTATCCAGTATGGGCAAAAAAATAGTTATTTGTTCCGATACTTTATCCGGAAGTACCGGATAAAGTATCGGATAATTTTCAAAAAGTATCGGATAATTTTCCGGATAATTTTAACTTGACTGTAACTTGATTATAGAAAAATTACCAGATAGTTTAAACGAAAATCAAAATAAATAAAGGTATCGACTAAAATAAAAAAACAAATTGTAAAAAAGGGAGTATTTATGAAACAAGGAATTATTATAGCAGGATTTACAGCATTAGGAAAAACAACATTAGCACAAAAATATGATAATATAATAGATTTAGAGTCAAGTTTATATCAATGGAAGTATAAAAATAAAATGACGCTTGAAGAAATAGAGACTAACAAAGGGAAAAAAGAAAGAATACCAAATGATAAATTTCCAGAAAACTATATTAAAGCTATTTTAGAGGCTAGAAAAAAATATGATATAGTTTTAACATCTATGCATTGGAAGTTATTAGAATATTTTAATAAAAATAATATTAGTTTCTATTTAGCTTATCCTAAATTAGATTCTGGAGATGTTTTAAAACAAAGATGTATAGATAGAGGAAATACCGAAGAATGGGCTCAAGCAATAAAAGATAAAGTTAATTTATGGTATCCTAGAATAAGAGAATACAATATAAAAAATGTTATATTTATTGATAAAAATGAATGTTTAGAAGATGCATTAATTAAAATGAATTTAATAAAGGAATAACAGGAATGAAAAAAGACACGAAAAGTTTAATAAAATTAATTAAATATTATAAAAAATACAAATTTCTATGTATTATAGTTATTATATTAAGTTTAGGATATGCTGGAATATCATTACTTTCGCCTATTTACGAAGGAAAGATGTTAGGATATTTTGAAAATTTTGATAAATCTAATATATTAAAAATTGCACTTTTCCTTATGATATTGCGAATTGTAATAGAAATAGTTACTAATCTATGGTCAAGAGCAGTTTTAAAACTCAACGGAAAAGTGAATTTTGATTTAAAACACGATATGATACAAAGCTTAACTAATTTTGAGTTAAAAAATTATGATAATACTAATTCAGGTATATTTATCTCAAGATTAAATAAAGATACATCTGAATTATCTGAATTATTTGATTATATAACAGATGATTTATCAGGGATTATTCTAAATTTAAGCTTTATTATATATGTATTATATCTTAATAAATATCTTGGATTGTTTTTGATATTAAATATTATATTAGTATATATATTGACTTCTAAAAAATTATTTTACTATAAAAATGTAAAAGCCAAGTATAAACAAAAAGATGAAGAAATAGTAGGTATATACACAGATGTAATAAGAGGAATTAGAGAAGTTCAAAATTTAAATTTAAAAGATACCTTATTAGATAGAATAAATATTAAACAAAAAGATGTAATAAGTTATGATATAAAAAAGACTCATACAAGAAGAACTTGGAATAGATATATTAAAGCTTTTCAACATATATTAGATTTTATATTTATAATTCTTTCTATTTATTTTATAACAAATAATACACTACAAATCAGCTCTTTTTTGATAATATTTTTATATAAGAATAAAGTATTAAATTTAATAGATTATATATCAGAAATAAGAGAGAAATTTGCTGATGGAAAAGTATCTGCAATAAGAGTTTTTGATATTATCGATTATAATACATTTACCAAAGACTCATATGGTGATACCCAGTTAACAGATATAATAGGTAAAATAAAATTTCAAGATGTAAATTTTCAATATAATAATAAAGAATTATTTAAAGATTTAAATTTTGAAATAAAACCTAACACTATGGTAGCATTTGTTGGAAAAAGTGGAGAAGGTAAATCAACAATATTAAAACTAATAGGAAAAAATTATAAATTAAATAGTGGTAAAATTTTAATAGATGATACTGATATTAATGAATTATCTGAAAACACAATTAGAAATAATATTTCTATTGTTTCTCAATCTCCATATATCTTTAATTTGTCAATTAAAGATAATATTAAACTAGCAAAACCAGAAGCAACTGATGAAGAAATAATTGAAGTATGTAAAAAATCTCAAATACATGATGATATAATTGCAATGAAAGATGGTTATAATACTTTAGTTGGAGAAAATGGTGTTATACTAAGTGGTGGTCAAAAACAAAGAATAGCTATTGCTAGAGCTTTGATTAGAAAATCAAAAATTATATTATTAGATGAAGCTACGAGTAGCTTAGATAACAACAACCAAGAAAGAATTAAAAATGTTATAAAGGAATTATCTAAAGATCATACTGTTATTATAGTAGCTCATAGATTAAGTACAATTGTTGATTCAGATAATATATATTTATTACATAATCATAAAATCATTGCTAATGGTACTCATAAAGAATTAATTAGTACAAGTTGTGAATACAAAATGTTATATGAAAATGAAGAATTTTCAATAAGTATATAATTGTTCATAAATTGCAAAGTGCATTAAAGAGAGCAGTTTAATTTGCTCTCTTCAATATTCTCTATCAAAATCGTTTTCTTTCTCCTTAAATTCATTTATATCGAGTTGTTTTTCAAAATTAATATTATATGTTTCTTTCTCAAAATCTCGTACAAGTTCATCCTCAGACGGATATGAAAACTTATGGCAAAGCCATTTAATAAATCTTTTTAAAGTCACTTTAAATTTATCAATCATTTTATTTAAGTTCTTATTTTCCTGCTTTAATTTATGAATTTCTTTTTTATATTCGTGTTCCATATTATAAGCTTTATTTTCATATTTCAATTCTAGTTCTTTTTCCTTATTTTCCAATTCTTCCTTAAGCAAACTATTTGAGAATCTTAAGTTTACGTTTTTTTCTGTCAATTTTATATAATCTTCTTTGAAGTCTTCAGCAAAATCTACCGTGCTTACTTGTTTTGATAATTCTTTATGCAATGCCTTGTTTTCTTGATAAAGCTTTTGGATTAGTTCATCTCTAGGTTTTATTATTGCATTTTCTATTTTTTCATCACGATTAAATATAGCTCTTTTAAATTCTTTAATATTAGGTGTTTGTGGCAATTCTAAAGTTATGTTTTCTACTACCTTTTTAGTATTTTCAAAATTAGTTATTTGCTTGTAATTCTGGATTGATTCGTTTTTTCTTTTGGTTTCTTCTATAGGTAATCCTCTTTGCAAATCAAATCCTTTGCTTGTTATATATTCGTGAAAAGCATTTTGCAAATTTCTATAACTGTCTCTGCCTTTCCAAAAATCTCTACAACATACTTTATCAATTTCATGTCCGTCTTTATCTTTTGTATGAACTACTGGAATGTAAATTAAGTGCATATGTGGAGTAGTTTCATCAAAATGTACTATAGCTGATATTATATATTTCTCTCTAAGACTTTTGTAATTGCAGATGAAGTTGTAACTTTCTTCAAAATATCTTTTAGTTTCCTCCATTCCAATTGTATCAAAGAATTCCTTATCTGATGTAAATATCATTTCGCACATTATAATGCTGTTACTCCTTATTTGTCCTTGTAAATCGTATTTTTTCCTTAGTCTGTCAAATTCTTTTGTGTAACTTAATTCATTTTTCTTGAAGTAATAATTTAAGTTTGATTTGCTAATATCTATTTCCTTATTTGAATGATTTTTTGCTTTTCTATCATTATGAACACATATTCCGATTAGCTTGGCTCCTCGTTAATTTTTCATTTCTTACTATAGCATAACTCATTTCTCTGAAGTCCTTTCTTGCTCGAAACAAATTTATTTGTCTAACACACTAGACAAGTTTTCCAAACTTATCCGTGTGCTCTGCGAGGCTTTCCTAAAAATGCCTTAACATTTTTAGGATATAAATTATAATGAACTTGTCATTATAATTTATAGTGAAATTGCCCATATAAAGTAGAGCTGGCAATTTCATATCAAAGCCATTGCTTACGAGGTTACCTAGTTAATTATCATAAGCAAAGTTAGCATAGAGAAAATCAAGTGAGTCATCTTCATAGTCACATCCCTTATAAGAAGCCTTATTTTCTTTCTTCTTTGGAATAGAAATATTTGTGTTTCCTAAATTATTATATAAGCAAATCATCAAATAATTTTTAGCATTTTGTATATTAGGTATATTTTTTAATATATCTAATAATTGTATTAAATTTTCTTTTACTATAAATTTTAATTTATCTAATATTTTGTAGTGATTAACCGTTACACTTCCAACTTTTAGAGTATCTTTATAATATAGACTATCAATAACATCTTCTAAAATAGTCTTTTCTTCTTGTGTAAATTCTTCTAGTTTACATTTATCTTTTATTTCTTTTAAATGCAGTTCATCGTCACTATTAGGATTGATAGAATAAGTATTGATTATATTAGTTTTGATATTATTAGTATTGATTCCTCGTAAATTCTCCGATTCCAAATTCGTATTATTTTCGTTTCCAGAATCGTAATTTTTACGAGTCAAGAAACGTAAATTTTCCGTTTCTTCATGTTGTATTTTCCCAACATATATTAAATTAGGCTTTCCTAATCCTTGTCTTTTTTCTTGTACGAGTCCTACTTCATTTAATTGCTTAAATGCTTTTGTTGCAGTTTTATCAGATAAATTCAATTTTCCCTGTACTTCTTCTCTTGTAAAAATTAAATATATATTTCTTTCTTCATCTATCCAATGATTTTTTTGAGATAGTGATAATCTGTCTAGTAAAAAAGCATATAGTATTTTACTATCTGAATTTAGTTTATCTTTATATAAAGAACTTACAAATAGTTCTTGTGGTATTTTATAATATGAATTTTCTAAATATTCATTATCTTTATAAGGTTTAAATTCCATAAAAAAAGTTCTCCTTTCTATTTATTTGAAGAACTTTAAAACAACTTGATATTTTTCCTTGAAACTTTCTTGAAACATTATAAAAATTTTCTTGAAACTTTTTCTTGAAGAAAATGAGCATATTTTATAACATTTTTCAGAACTCAAAAAAATTATGCTATTCTTCATTTTTATTGAAAAATAGCATAATTCATGATTTTTGAATTTTTATAAATTCTTTCAAATTCCCTTGAAAAAGGGCAAAATATGGTCGAGGCGAGTACTCGACACTTTGTACTATTTCCTTTGATATTTTAAGCATTTCAGCGTTTGTATAATATTTTACGGAACACTTTTGCGGAACATTTAAAGTTCTAAATGCTTTAAAATTCCGCATAGTTCCAGTGTTTTCTTATTAGTTTTGTATAATTTTAACTAGCCAGATTGTCTTTATCTTGTATTACTCCAAAAATATTTTTATTTATTAAATAATTAACTACACTTTTATTCTCATCCTTAATAAAATCAGTATCTATATCAATGTAGTATTTCATTGTAATAGATATATCAGAATGACCTAATATTTCTTTTAATACTACTGGAGCAATTTTTGCTTCTGCACATCTAGTTGCAAAAGTTCCTCTAAGCATATGAGTGTGTATATCTGTTCTTGTCACTTTTTTGCCTTTAGAATTTACTTCTTCATAAAGTCCAATTCCTAATTTTAATCCTGCTCGTTTTAATGCAGAATTTATACTTGCTTCTTCATATAATCCATATTGTTTATTTGTTGGATTATAGAATAACAAATGGAACTTATTTGGAATGATATGGTTCATAGCATCTTCAAGTGCTTTTCTACTAATATCATTTAAATCAATAGTTCTTTGACCAGAAAAAGTTTTTGTTGTTTCTCCTATTCTTGATTTTCCTTTTGTATCTTTAGTTTGTGTTCTTCTAATTATTACAATTCCTTTTTCTAAATCAATATCTTTAGTATAATCTAACACTAAAGCTTCGCCTATTCTCATTCCTGTACTAAGCAATAACAAAAATAGATATTTGTGTTTGAAATTTGAATAATCTACATCATTTAAAAATTGAATTAGCTTTCTTTGTTCATCTATTGTAAGTGCTATTCTGTGATGTCCGTTGTATTCGCTTTTAGGCTTTTCAATTCTTTTATAACCATCTAAAAAGTTATCATTTATTATTTGCTGATGATAAGCTTCTCCAAATCCCATACATAGTAGTTCATAATTTTGCTTTATTGTTGTTTTTGAATAAGTTTTTAGTTTAGCAAGATAATTAACTACCTCATCTCTGGTTACTTTTGCAATTGGCTTTCTTGCAAATGATGCGTTTCCAATTTGTTTTAATGTGTCTAATTTTCTTTTATAAGTCGATTCTTTAATTCGATTTAGTTTAAATTGTTCTTCTATCATTGGTCTTACTAAATCTATTAAAGTTTTATTTGTTTTTGTTATAATTCTCGGTCCGCCGTTTTTGTTTAAATTTAGTCTAAATTCTAAAGCTTTATCTAATGCTTTTTGTTCAGTATCTGCAACAAATGACTTTCTTTTAGTTTGACCTGTTGTTTGATCTCGTCCAGTTGTTAATACCGCTTTACAAGTTTTTGATACATAAAACTTATCGCATCCTTTGCATAATTCATATTGTTTTTCTTTGTCAATGTTCTTATTTTTGTTGTTTACACAACTTGCACATATTGATTCATCAAATTTTCCTTTTGGTCTTTTTGAAATATATGTGCCAACAGTTATTCCTTTTAATTTCATAATTTGTTCTCTCCTTTTAGTAATATTTTTAAGGAAAACTATTGCTATAATTGGATTTTATGGTATAATTATATCAGTTAAGGAATTCTATATCAATAGTTTTTCTTTCAGTTTTTTAAATATATAATATTGTATTTGAAGGTTTAAATGTCGCATATTTAAATCTTCTTTTTTTTCATTTGTGAACTCGTCTTGTTTTAAAATATTCATTGAAATTTTCTTCTGCAATTCTATAACTTTTTCCAACTCTCTCGCAGGGAAAATCTTCTCTATGAAATAATTCTAAACAAGCTTTATTTCCTATTTTTAAAATTTTTCTAACATCTTCTGTTGAGAAAAATCTAGGAAGTTCTTTAACTGTATCTCCCATATAACTTTCTCCTCCTTTCGTGAAAATTTTGAATGATATTATTCCTGTCCCTCTATTCTGGGCAATGCTAAATGGTATTTTCATACTCCACTGGAATTTCACCACTCCTACTTCGTCCGAGTTGCACCCATTGCTTGCGACGGTTTTATCACGCTCGAGCTGTGGCTATGCAAGTGTATCATTATTTTGTATCTAGCTATTGGGTATTCAATTTTCAATGTGCTTTTGAGAATTCTATTTAATTCTCTTGACAGTTTTTAGTAATTGTTGTATACTATTATTGTGGACAATCGCTTACTGCTTAGGTGTTAAAAAAGTAAGTTGTTATAACTTACAATCAAAGGCTCTAAATTAGTATGATTCTGTACTTGAAGCCTATCAATGCCTACTAAATTCACTACATAATAGTAAGTGATTTCAACATACTACCGATTACTGCCTAGCAATATTCTACCAGTAATTGATTATATTTGTCAATAGATTACAAGAAAATTTTTGAAAAAATTTGGGAGTGAATAAAATGAAAACAAATTTAAGACTAGAATCATCACCATTTTGCTATGTTTATAGTAAATATAAAATTGAAGAAATTAATGGTAAAAGATATATTTTGCCAGAAGAAAAAGCAACTAAGAAAGCAATTAGCATAACAGAACATATTGATGATTTATTAATTGAAACATTAAATATAGGAAAAAAACAATTTTTTAAAGAACCAATAGAAGATTTTGAATTATTAAACTATTATGCTAAATATGGCTCTTTTGGATTTATAATTGACCTAGCTATAAATAAGTACTTTGTATTAGATGAAAAAGTAGCTGTGAGAGATCCTTTTTATATAAATAGAAAGGAAAATGTAGATTTTATTAATACAGAAGAATATTTAAAGTTCTTTTTACCAAAATTAAATAAGAGAGAAATAAATAGTTTGATAAAAAAATGTAAAGATGTAGCTAGTAATTATAAAAAAGAAGATTATTTAACATCAATTTTAAATGAATACCTAATATATTCAGAACATTATGCTGAACCACTTGAATTGGTTTTAAATTATGCAAGGTCTTTGTATAAGCATTTTTATTGGGCATTAGATAATAAGCCTTTAACAATGAAATTACCATTTTTAAGTGTAAATCATTTAGAACATAAGATAGAAGATTTATATTATAATAATAGCTTTGGATTTACAATTAATTATTTAAAACAAGCTATTGATATATCTTATTCTATGCAAATGGCTCAAGATGTTAGATTATTAAAAACATGTAATTTCTGCGAAAAAGCATTTATTGCAAACAATCCAAAAGCTGAATATGATACACCTCAATGTAAAAATAAAGCTAATGTGTATAAAAGTAGAGGAAAAACTATATCTCGTAATGTAATACATACTGATGACGGAATTTCTGTAAAAATACCAAATATAGATTAAAAATATAATAAAAATTTAACTATGGCACTGAATTTGTATAATCTATTCAGTGTCATAATTTAAATAAAAAAATTAACCTAATTCACTCCCTAGTTATTGACTTATGGAGCGAATTAGGTTAAAATGTTTTTAGAGGTAAAAAGTATGTTATATAATCATAGTGAAATAAAAAGTAAGTATAAAAGTACTTATCAAATTAGAAAAGCATTAGAAAATAAAGAAATATATAAAATTGAAAAAGGAATATATTCTGATGTTCCAAGTGTACATTATTTAGATATTATTATGAAGAAATATCCATATGGAGTATTTACTTCTTATTCAGCTTATTATTATCACAATTTAACAGATGTAATTCCAGATAAAATATACTTAGCAACAGATAGAAATAACAGAATGATATCTTCTAATAAAATAAAACAAATTCGTATGAAAGAAGAATTATATAATTTAGGAAAAAACGAAATTGATTATGAAGGAATTAAAATAAATATATATGATAAAGAAAGAATGCTAATTGATTTAGCTAGAAACAAAAATCAAATTGGATATGATTTATATAAAGAAATTATATCTAATTATAGAAAACTAGCAAATTCATTAGATACGCAAAAGATAGAAGAATATTTACAATACTTTGTAAATGGAGATAAAATTTTTGAAATAATACAAGACGAGGTGTTTTAATGAATATATACGAATTAGTAAATAAATATGTAACAGCAGGTTATTCTGAAGATGATGCAATTCCAAAAGTTGCACAAGATATTGTTTTACTTAAAATTGGAAATAGCAAATACAGCAAGAATATAACTGTAAAAGGTGGAGTTGTAATGCATAATATTTCTAAAGATATGCGTCGTGCAACTCGAGATATGGATATTGACTTTATAAAATATTCTTTGGAAGATAAATCAATTCTTAATTTTATAAAGGAACTAAATAATACAGACGATGGTGTAAAAATAAGAGTTACTGGAAAAATCGAACCACTACATCATCAAGATTATGATGGAAAAAGAGTTTATATTGAGCTTACTGATAAAAATAAATATTCAATAAGTTCTAAACTAGATATTGGAGTACATAAATACTTTGATATTGAACAAGATGAGTACTATTTTGATTTTAATATAATAGATGAAAGTGTTAGCTTACTTATAAATTCTAAAGAACAAATAATTGTAGAGAAATTAAAATCATTATTAAAATTTGGTATTACTTCTACAAGATTTAAAGATATTTTTGATTTTTATTATTTAATTAATAATGAAAATTTAGAAAAGGACAAGCTAATAAAATTTATAGATATTTTAATTTTCCAAGATGAAACAATGCGTGAAAATGAATTAAAAGATATACATATCAGATTAACAAATATTTTAAATAATAACAGATTTCAATCAAGAATTAACACAGCAAATAATAATTGGCTAGAAATACCTATAAAAGATGTTATTGATAATGTGTTAGATTATTTTTGCGATTTAACATTAATAACAAAATAAAGGAGGTTTAAAAGTTGAGAGAGTTAAAAGGAAAAAGTTTAATAGAAATACCAAATAAATATATTGCGTTTGATATTGAAACAACTGGACTAGATCCTATGTATGATGAAATAATTGAAATAGGAGCTATAAAAATTGAAGATGGCAAAGAGATAGAGACATTTAGTACATTAATAAAACCAGACTATGAAATAGATGAATTTATTACTGAATTAACAGGAATTACAAACGAAATGGTAATGGATGCTCCAAAAATCAATGAAGTTCTACCTAAATTTATGGATTTTATTAAGGACTCAGTTATTATAGGTCATAATGTAAATTTTGATATTAATTTTATATATGATAATTTAATAAATGAAGATATGAATCCTATTACTAATGATTTTGTTGATACATTAAGATTAAGTAGAAGATTATTACCTGAGCTTAAACACCATAGATTAAGTGATTTAGCAAATTATTACAACATTGATACTACAGGTAGTCATAGGTCTTTAACAGATGTTAGAATTACAATTGATATATTTAAAAATCTTGAAAAACTTATTGAAAGTAAGTATTCAAATATAGAGAATTTTAAGAACGCTTGCAAGAAAAAAAGTCACTCAGGTTTTAAAGCGAGTGATATTACTACAACTAATACTGAATTTGATGAAGATAATATTTTATATGATAAATATGTTGCTATTACTGGAACATTAGAAAAAATGTCAAGAAAAGAAGCAATGCAAATTATTGCTGATTTAGGTGGTCATTGTCAAGATGGTGTAAATAAAGAAACAAATTATTTGATATTAGGTAATAATGATTATAACCCTATTTTAAGAGGTAAGAAAAGTTCTAAACTTTTAAAAGCAGAAAGTTTGAAATTGAAAGGGCAAGATATTGAAATTTTATCAGAGAATGTTTTCTACGATGTAATTCCAGAACTCGAGAATAAAACTATTCAAGAACAAGATAATTTTGTAGGTATACCTATTGATAACGGAAACTTTAATGAAAAAGAAAAACAAGCGTATTATTTAACAAAAGAGATACTTGCTCGTAATGGTAAAAATATAGAAGATATTAGATGCAATATAAATTCATCTAACTATTTTGATATTTCGTTGATGTATCCTATTTTAAGATTAAAATTAAGAGGTAACAAGGATTATATTGTAATCGACAAATATGCAGATGATTCTTATGATTTTTCATGTTTTTTGCAAGAACCATGTACTAAAAATGATAATGGAAAATGTAGATTGATTTTATCTAACATTGAAAAAATTGAAAGGCTAGAGAAATATATTATTAATCAATATGAGTCTGCATTAGAGGGAAACAAGACATACATAGAAAATGTTAAAGTAGGACAAACAAATTATAATAAATACTTAAAAGAAAATTATCAATAATTACTTTACTAAAAAATATTAAATGAAAAGTTTATACTAATAATAAAATCAAATAGGAGGAGGAAAAGAATGAAAGTATTAATTGCTACAAAAAATCAAGGTAAAATTGAAGGAGCCAAAAAAGCTTTAGAACATTATTTTAAAGATGTTGAAATTATCGGGATACCTGTCGAATCTGATGTTCCAGATCAACCCGTAAATAAAGAAATTTATAATGGAGCTAAAAATAGAGTTAGAAATCTAAAAGAATATGCAAAAGAAAATAATATAGAAGCAGATTTGTTTTTGGGAATTGAAAGTGGAATAAATGATTTATTAGGTAGATGGATGATTACTAATATTGCAGTAATTGAAGATAATAAAGATTTTGAAAGCTATGGAACAAGCCCTTCATTTCCAGTTCCAGATAATTTAGTGCAAAAAGTTTTAGATACAAATTTAAGTGAAGCAATGGATACTGTTTTAGGGGAAGATAAAGAAAGACATAATCATAGTGGAGGCATTCAATTATTAACACATAATGAAATTTCAAGAATAGATTTAACAGAATATGCTTTTATAATGGCTTTAACAAAATATATTAATGGAGAGAAATGGAGATAAGTAATGAAAATAGGAATTGATATTGATGATACAACATTTTTAACAGTTAAGTCAATGCTAAAATATGCAGATATATTTGAAGAAAAAATATCTGGAGTGCCAACTAATAGAGATAGTTTTGGCTTGATTAAAAATAGATATTATTTAAAAGCTTTGTATGGTTGGGATGAAAAAACAAAATTCGCTTTTTTTGATAAATATTATAAAAATGTATTAGAAGAATGTACAATGCTTCCTAATGCAGATAAGACAATTCAAAAATTAAAAGAAGAAGGCAATACAATACATTTTATAACAGCAAGATTAATGAATATTAAAAATTGTGATACAGAAACAATCACTAAAAGAAGTTTAGATAAGTTTAATATTCCATATGATAGTTTAAATTTACATATTAGTGATAAATTAACATTTTGCAAGGAACACAGAATTGATGTGTTAATTGAAGATAGTTATGAGACTTGTAGAGAATTAGCTGATAATGGTATTAAATCAATTTTAATGACAACTAAAATGAATAATGACATTGAAGATAAAGAAATAGTAAGAGTAAATAATTGGGATGAAATTTATGAAAAAATACGTAATTTTGAAGGAAGGATTATGATAAATGGATAAATATATAAAAATTGGAATAGGTGTAATGATATTAGATGGTAATAAAATATTATTAGGTCATAGAGCCAAAGATAAAAAAGATACAGGTGGAATATTCGAAGTAGATTGCTGGACTTTACCAGGTGGGAAACAAGAATACAATGAAACTTTTTTTGAAGGAGCAAAGAGAGAGGTAAAAGAAGAAACTAATTTAGATATAGATGAACTAGAGTTATTTGATGCAGCAGATGATATTCAACTAGATAGACATTATATAACAATGCATGTAATTGCTAGAAAACATAGTAGTGAATTAAAAATAATGGAGCCTACTAAAGAAGATGAGTGGAAATGGTTTGATTTAGATAATTTGCCAGAAAAATTATATTCACCAAGTAAAAAGTTTATAGAAAGTTATTTGAAAAATAAAAATAAATTAAATAGAGGATTTGCAGAAGAATGGTTAAAAAAATTAAAAGATTATTGGTTTAATAAAGATATTGAAAAAGCAGTTTCTTTATTTACAAAAACAACTTTTTATCAAGAAACTCCATTTATGAAACCTTATACAAGCATAGAGGAAATACATCAAGAGTGGCAACATATAAAAAATGAAAATATACAAGATATTCAGTTAAAAATATTGGCGATAGATAATAATGTTTTAATTGTTCAATGGACTTTAAAACAAAATAATGAAGATTTCGATGGAATATATGAAATAAAATTTAACGATAATCTAAAGTGTATCTATTTTAAGAGCTGGGAAATGGTGAAAGAAATTTAATTTTGAACACATAAAAATGAGAGATTGGAGAAGAAGAAGGAAAATGAATACAAACAATATTAGTCCAAAAGTGGATGTAGTAATAGTTGGAAACATAGCTTTTGATATTAATACTTTTCCTAATAGAGATAATGGAAAAAACAAAGTAGTTACTAATAAAGGTGGAGCTGGTTATTATTCTTTAATTCCTGCTAGTATGTTTGCGAAAACAGGAATTGTTGCCAGAGTGGGTAATGACTTTGATACATCAAGTTTAAAAAGCAGTAATATAGATTTAACTGGATTAAAAGTAATAACGAGTTGCCCTACCACAAAATTCCATCATACTTATATGACGGATGATGGACAAACTAGAACATTTAGACCAGAAGTATATGATGATGCAATGATAAAACGAGAGGATTTTCCTAAAGAATATTTTGATGCGCAATACATTCATATTGCTACTAATTTTCCATATATGCAGAAACAATTTATAGATATGATTAGAAAAAATTCAAAAGCTATTATTAGTATTGATACTCACGAAGCTTATATGGAAGAAGAAGCAGAATTTATAAAAGAGATTTTTGATAGTGTTGATATAGCTTTTATTGATAAAGAATATATCCAATTATTAGATTGCAAAGCACCAGTTAAAATAATAAAAATGGGTAAAAAAGGTTGTAAATATCAATATAAAGATAAGTGTTTTATTGCTGAAACTGAAGAAAGAAAAGTAATAGATAAAACTGGAGCAGGAGATGTAGTTACAGGTGTGTTTCTTTCGATGATGTCTAAAACACAAGATCCAGTACAATCATTAAAAACAGCTGTTAACGTAGCAACTAAATCTATTGGAGATTATGGAGTAGATTTCTTGATTAACAGAGAAGTTGAAAGGTAGGAAGTAAAAATGGATTATTTAGAGATTGAAAATGAAATGAAGAAAACCTATAATGCAATAGCGACAAAGTATGAAAAGGAATCTCAAGAAGATTGAAAAGATAAAAAATATGTTGATATATTTTTAAATTATCTAAATGAAAATACAACTATTTTAGATATTGCTTGCGGTACAGGAGAACTATTAATGTATTATAATGATAAAGGGTTTGAAACAACAGGAATAGATATAGCAAAAGAAATGGTATGTATTGCAAAAAGAAAAGTGCCTAATTCTAATGTTATGGAGATGAGTCTATATGATATATAGATAGCATAGAGGAAAAATTTGATGCAATAAGTGCTACTTTTACTTTAGTACACATACCAAAAGAAAAGATAAATCAAGTTATAAATAAAATAGGTCAAAGATTAAAAAGTGATGGAATATTCTTTACAGTATTCACAACTTCATTACAAGAGGGATTACAAGAAGAACCGCTAGATAGTAAATATAAATACTATGCTGTGAATTATTCTAAAGAAGAAATATGTAATATATTAATTGATAATGGATTTAAAGTTTTAGAAAGTACAAAAGAAACAAGAATTAATAAGATAGATGTCAGTATTATAGTTGCAAAGAAAATTTAAATTTAGGAGAAGTTATGAGAGTTAAATTTACAGATAAAAAAATTCTAATTAATACATATAATGTGTTTTGTGGAGTAGGAGCATTATATAGTTTTATTGCATTATTTAATCAACAATTATTTAATTCAAAATTGCTAATAGGTGCAATTGCTATAATAATTGCTTTTTACATAGTTTCTTTAATACGAGCTAATACATTAAAGAAAATCAAATTAAATATTAAAGGGTCTGACTTTATTATTAAACAGGGGGATATATTCTTACAAGAGGGGCTAAAAGTAATTAATTTTAATGAGTATTTTGATACAATAGTAGATAATAAAATAATTGCTAAAAACTCTTTAAATGGAAAATTTATTACTGAAAAAGTTAAAGATTTAGAAAAACTAGATAGCACAATAGATGAACAATTACTAAACTTTAATCCTACAGAAGTAACCAGAAAAAATGGTGGAAAAAACAAAAAATACGATTTAGGAACTATAGTAGAGTATGAAGATTACTTATTAACAGCTATGACTAAGTTTGACGATAATAATAAAGCAAATCTTACATTAAGAGAATTCTTAAGTTTCTTGATGAATTTTTGGAATAATTTAAATATAATATATGCAAATAGAAAAGTTAATATTACTTTATTTGGAAGTAGTTGTTTAACTAGAATAACTGATTCATACGAAATAACTGAACAAGAATTGCTAGAAATAATTATTTGGACTTTTAAAATAAGTAAGATTAAATTTAAATATCCTAATGATATTACTTTGATATTAACAAAAGATTTATTAAATAAAATTAATTTATATAAAGTTAAGGAGGATGTAAAAAATGGCTTATAGAAATAAAACATATATATGTTTTGATGGGGATAATGATATGCTTTACTATAATTTAATGAAAGCATGGAAACAAAATGATAATACAGAATTTAATTTTTATAATGCACATGATCTTAATCATGCACTAGACACAAGTATGGAAGAAACAATAAAACGAAAATTAAGAGAAAGATTAAACAACACAAAAATGTTTGTAGTACTATTAGGAGAACACACAAAATATTTAACTAAATTTGTGAGATGGGAAATGGAACAAGCAAAAAAAATGGAGTTACCCATTATTGTAGTAAACTTAAACAACAAGAGAACTGTTGATAATGATAGATTTCCAAGTGTTTTAAATGATTATATTACTGTAAGCATACCTTTTAAAGCTAAAATAATGCAGTACGCTTTAGAAAATTGGGAAAATAGCTTCTACTACTATAAAAATAATAATAAAGTAGATAAATACATATATAAAGATTCTGTTTATTCAGAATTAGGTTTATAAAGAATAGATAGAACTACTAAAAAGTAGCTCTATCTAATTCTTTTTTTATCTTTGCTTTTATTCTTTATGTTTTCTTGCTCATTATTTTGCTGATTTTCAACTACTCTATTTTTAATTAAAATAGCTTCTTTTTCTCCTTTTTCAGCTTTAGTAATAATTCCTTTGCAGGTTTGAATTTTAGAATTTATTTTATTAATATCTTCAGTAATAATATTTATTTTAGCTTGAATAATAGTTTTATCTGCCTCATTAGTAGCTTTCTTATATGACTGCCTTAATTTTTCTCGTTCTGCTTTTAAAGGTGTAACTTCTTCAATATATTTGATTCTTAAATTTTGTACATCTTCTTTTGATTCCAAATTATAAGTGCATATTAAATTCATTTCATCTGCTAATTTATTAAATTTATCTATTTCTTGATAATATTGTTTTGTTCTTTCTTCATAATGGATTTTAGGTGGTAATTTCCCAAGTAGATATAAATAATGAACATATAATCTATAAAAAGATGATGTTTTTAATTTTTCTTGGTCAATTTTTATACCATCATAAATTCTTACTCTATATACTTTTTCATTGTTAGTTCTTCTTAAATATCTATCATATAAAGTAGGTTGATATATTCTAGTTTTAATATTATCAAAAGTATAATCTTCTCCAAATGCTCTTGCAAGTCTTATATTTCTATTATAGTACGGAGTAGAAACAGATATAACATCATTAGACTTTTTAATATAATAGCCTTTAAAAGCTAATATATCTACAAATTCTTGGTATTTTGTAGCTTCTTTAATTGCCTCATCAATATCAGCTTTTATTAGTTCCATTTTTCCAGAATTACTATTATAATTTGCAATTCTACTTTTTGATATATCACTTACTGTAGTAGCTTTTGTGCTTTTAATTATAGATAGTCCATGTTTTCTGCAAATATCATCATTTGTTTCTCGAAGTAATGCAACTTCTACATTTGAGTTATGATATTTACTTCCATCAATAAATGAAACAGAATTTAAGACTATGTGATTATGAATATTTTTCTTATTAGTATGAGTACAAACTATAACTTGATATTTATCTCCCCATAGTTGTTTAGCAAGTTCTATTCCAATTTTGTTGCATTTATCTGGAGAGATTTCATTACCATTAAAAGATTGTATTATATGATAACCTAATCTACCACCTTCTTTATGAAATGCTTTTTTAGTTAGCATCATTTGGGAATATGCTGTTTGAGGCATACAATTTATTGAAGATACTAAAATACCATTTTCAGTTTTTTCTCCATTCATTGCATAATTTATTACTGCATCTAAATTTTTCTTGATAACTTTATATTTTGTAATAGCCAATTAAATCCCTCCTTATTTTTGTCTTGAATATATTTTTCTTTCAAACCTTAAAATAAAATCAGCTAAAGTATTTGAAATATATTTATAATCATCGTGTGAAACACTGTATCTTGAATTTGCAACTTTAGCAATTTGATTTATATTATTTGCTATACCATATAAATCTCTTTGAAAAAATTTTATTTCTTCAGTTGGTTGTGCTTTTATTCTATAACCTTTTATTAAACTTCTAATAAATTCAGCTTCGCTTAAACCTGCTTCTTTTGATTTTCTTTTTAATAATTCATCTTCTTTTATATCTAACCATATTTGTTTTTTTATATTTCTTTTTCTCATAATTTTCATTCTCCTTTACAAAAAATTGACAGTCTTTTTTCTAAAAGACTGCCAGAAAATTGCTTATATTTTTAAGGGGATTGGGGAAGAAATTCCCCATAATTCAGTTTTATATCAAAACTGACAAGCAGTATTTATAGGGGAGTATAAATGCGATGCTTGCTTTCAAAATAGTGCCAACTTTAAATGTGGATAAAATTTACTAAAAACAAGTGCTTTTTTCTCTATTAGCTCACAAATTTTTGCAACACCTTTATCAGAAAACACATCTTCTTGATGGTGTAATTCATAATAAAATTTTTCTTTTTGTGTGTAATCCATATCAATATAAAAATGTCTTTTTCCTTTATTTTTTATAATTGAAATTGGAATAATTTTATCCATATCACAATCTGAAACAAAATCTAAATCACAACTTTTATGACTAACATCTAATGGTGGATTTGTAAAAATGAATGGAATAAAACCTATATAAGATTTCCATTTTACTTTATATTTATCTGTTACCATTCTACCTAAAATTGTTTTAGTTTTAATTGCAAAAATACCTTTTCTTGTTACAATAATATAATTATAAAAAGTAATTTTACTTCTTCCTTTTATTAAAATATTTTTATAAATTACTAATTCATAATCAAACAAATTAGTAAATTCTTCTGTTACTTTTAATTCTTTATTTCTCATTTTTATTTGCTCCTTTCAAAATTTTTTATATCAAAAAAGAGAAGAAAATTTTAAATTTCTTCTCCTAAAAAAGTTAATTTATTCTTTAATAATTCCTAAATTTTTAAAATAAAAATAGTTTTCTCTTGCACCTAAAAAGAAAATTTTTCTATCTTCATATTCACTTATTTGCAAGTGAAGAGATACTAATTTTTGTAACATTTTACATTCTTCTTCGTTCAAACTCATAACTCTATCATCTTCAAAAAGTAATTGTAAATTTGAGTATGATTCCATTATTTTATTAACTTTATTTTGTAAATCTTTATACTCAGAATTATTTCTTTTAAGTTCAACTCTAGCTGTATCTATTAAATCATTAAATTCTATTGAATTTATATCATATAATCTTATTTATTCCATCATTTGTTACCTCTTTTCTATATATAAATTAATTCTTTTAATACAATTTCTTCAGCTTGATTTTTAAAGCTATTCATCATTCCAACCCAATAAAGTTGGTCTGTACTTTTCATTTCTTCTGTCAAATTGCTTTGTTCTTTTAATGATTTTATAATTTCATCTATCCTTTTTGCTGCAATTTCTTGTATTTCTTCTAAATGGTCTGACAATTTATTATCCATAAACAAAATAGCATATTCTGCTTTTTTGTGATTCTTTAAATAGTCTAATCTTAAGCGACCATATTTGTTTAATTGAATTTTCTTTTGCTCTGCTAATACTAAATTGGGCAAATAATAATCGCCATTTCTTATATATTCAATTCCTGTTTTCTCATCTATAAATCTATCTTTTAATTCTACATTTTCCATAATTTAAAATCTCCTTTTCTAAACATTACAATATAATTTTTCTAATTGCTCAGGCTCATAAACTCTTTGTTCATAATTTGAATATGAACTTTTTCTCTGGGGTGTATTACTATAATTATTCTTATTATATTTATTATTACTACATCGTAAATTCTCCGACTCCTGAATCGTAGTTTCTCCGTTTCTTGAGTCGTAATTTTTACGATTCATAATTTCTGCAGTTGGGACATGATTTATTTTTCCAACATAAATAATATTCTTTTTTCTAAAGCCTAATCTTTTCTCATATATTAGCTTATGTTCAGCTAGTAGTTTAAAAGCTTTAGTAACTGTCTTATCTGATATTTTTAATTTCTTTTCAACATCTTTTCTTGAAAATAATAAAAATACATTACCATCTTCATCAATCCATCCATTTTTTCTTGAAACGGATAGTCTATCAAGTAAAAGAGCGTATAAAAGTATACTATCTGAATTTAGTTTTTTATAAAAAGGATTTGTAAATAGCTCTTTAGGAACTTGATAAAAAGTATTTTCAAGATACTCATTTATTTTATAAGGTATAAAATCCATAACAATAGTTCTCCTTTCAGTTTTTTTAAGCAACACTGAAAGTGGCTAAATATCAATGAATTTTGCTTTGCGTAAATTTGCGGAACAATTTTTTTAAAGATTTTAAAAATTGCGGAACATTTTTCTGAACAAAATATTGGAATTTTTGAGAATTTTTTAGAACGTAAAAAAATTGTGCTATTCTCTAAAATCCTTAGAAAATAGCACTTTTTAATTTTGTTGACTGTTTTCAAATTCTATTCGATTTCCTTGAAAAACGGTCTAATATGGTCGAGGTGACAGGGATCGAACCTGCGGCCTCATGGTCCCAAACCACGCGCTCTACCAACTGAGCCACACCTCGATAATATAAATGTATTCAAAATACCTATATAATATAACACAAAATTAAAACAAAATCAACAATTTTTCAAAAAAAATTTGAATAAATAGAAAAAACTAAGAAAAAATAATAATTAACGATAAATAGCTTGCACAAAAAAATAAGATAATATAAAATAAAAACAAGAGGAAAGAGATGAAAATATTAGTAGCAAGCGATGATGAAAGAAAAATTAATGAAATAAAAGATATACTAAAAGAATATGAAATAATAAGCCTAAAAGAATCTGGAATAGAACTAAATGCAGAAGAGATAGGACAAACATTTGAACAAAACTCAAAAATAAGAGCAATGTACTTAGCAAAATATACAAAAGAAATAGTATTAGCATATTCAGAAGGTTTGTGGATAGACTGCTTAGACGGATTTCCAGGAATAAAAACATATAGAATTTTAGGAAAAGATGCAACTGATGAGGAAAGAAATGCATATTTGCTAAGGCAATTAGAAGGAAAGGACATATATCAGCGAATTGCAGAAGTTGTAACAGCAGTAACAGTAATAAGAGATGGAGAAATATATACTGCAACAGGAGAAATAGAGGGATATATAGCAGAAGAACCAAAGGGAAGGAACGGAATAGGATTTGAGCCAATATTTGATGCAAGAGGAGGAAAAACACTTGCAGAAATGGGGACATTTGAGAAGAACAGAATAAGTTCATTAAAAAAAGCAATAAAAAAACTGCAAAGATATAAAGTTTTATAAAAAAATGCTTAAAAACTTGAAAAATTATACTAAGAAAGTATATACTAAGAATATAGAAAATAAAAAGGAGAACGAAATGGGAAGAATTACATACATCTTAAAAAGAATAAAAACAATGGACAAAAAAGCAATGATAAACAAGATTAATTCTATACACAAAAAAACCAATATGTCCAAAATACAAATACTAAAAGATATGCAAAAATGTGCAGTAAAATATGGCGCAGGATATATGGACTATGACTTATTTGAAATGTACAATTTAACAGACAAACAAAGAGACACATATTTAACTCGTGGAAGAAATAATGAACTAGTAAAAAAATATTGTGATATGGATGCAATGCCATACTTTGAGAATAAAGATCAATTTAACACTATATTCAATAAGTATTTAAAAAGAGATTGGATAAAAGTAAACGGAACACCTAAAGAAGATGTAATAAAATTTATTGAAAAGCACAATGTATTTATGGCAAAGCCAATAGATGGTGGATGCGGAAAAGGAATAGAAAAGATTCACACAGAAGATTTTAAATCGTTAGATGAAGTGTATAATCACTTAACAGAAGAGGGTAGCAACTTTGAACTAGAAGAAGTAATAGTGCAACACCCAGAAGTTGCAAAAATATACCCTAATGCGATAAACACCGTAAGAATTGTAACAATAGTAACAACAGAAGATGGACAATCAGTTTTAACTGTACCAAAAGCAGAAAGAAAAAACTTAAAACTAGAGCCACATATAATATGTGCATACTTTAGAATTGGAAACAACGGAAAATGTGTTGACAACTTTAATAGTGGTGGAATGGTTGCTCCAGTAGATGAAACTACAGGAATTGTATCACAAGTCGCAATCGACAAACAAAAAAATGTATATGAAAAGCATCCTGCAACAGGAGAAAAAATCAAAGGATTCAAATTTCCTTATTGGGAAGAAGCAATAGATATGTGTAAAGAAGCATGCCAAGAGATTCCTGACATGGGATATGTGGGATGGGATGTAGCATTTACACCAGACGGCCCAGTATTTGTGGAAGGAAACGAATTTCCAGGACATGATATATATCAATTACCAGAACACACACCAGATAAAATTGGAATGATGCCTAAATTTGATTTTAGTAAAAAAGAAAACAAAAAACTACAACATGTATAAAAAAATAAAACACTTATCAATTTGATAAGTGTTTTACATTATTTGTTGTAAAATAAATGGTGAGCCAGGAGGGATTCGAACCCCCGACCCACGGCTTAGAAGGCCGTTGCTCTATCCAACTGAGCTACTGACCCATTTATGGGTACTACAAATAACATAAATTATAATAACATAATAAAAAGATTTTGTCAACAAATTTAACAAAATCTTTTAAAAAATTAAACAAATTAAACAAACTATTTTCCAACTGCAATAATTTGATTATGAGGATCATAGGTATCTTTAGAAAGTAACTCTTTAGAAATTACCTGACCATTTTTCTTACGAATCCTATAAGCAACTGATTTTGCCCCATTAGAACCACGTTGAATAACTTTTTGTTGACCAGCAGCTAAACTCGAATCAGTCGTATAAGTTGTACGATAAGGAACAGAGCCAGTTCTATAAGATACAATCTCAATGTCATATTCTTCACTCTCTTTAAGTCCATAAAATTTAACAACGCATTTCCTATTAGATGAAGAAGTAACAATCTTTATTGGATAACTCCTTGAATTTTTAAACTTAAAATCAGGAGCACCCCATGAAACTGTAGCATCAGTACCAATAGGAACATAACCAACTTCAAACATATGGTTAGAACGATCAACAATTTCAAGATTAGCTCTAAGAACAGCATTATATAAAGTACTAGAAACTTGGCAGATACCACCGCCATAATCAGTAGCAACTTGACCATTCATATATACACCTGCGACCTTAAAACCAGCTTGAGGAGTACGTTTGCCAACTGTACCATTAAAAGAGAAAACCTCACCAGGCATTAAAACTTTACCATTAATCTTATTAGTAGCAAGAGAAACATTAGTAGCACGATTAGAACTACTAGAGGCAAAACTTGTTGAATAAGAAGAAAGTAAATTTGGAAAAGCTTCAATTCCAATATCACTAGTTTTAACATTAGGGTATAAAGTTTTTAAAGGAATAGTATAACTATCTTTATCTCCAGTAATCAAAGCTTTAGCTTCATCAATAGAGATATTAAAATCAAGTCCATTTGATGATGGATAAACAGCATAAGGGTTAGTTGTATAAGATGCATCTTGAGCTTCTTTATAAATTTCACTGTGAATAGCATCTATATCAATCTTATTTGCTTCCTTAGAAAATACAGGAACTTCAATAGAATCTGTATTGTAAGGAACAAAAATTAATTTATCAACAAATAATGATTTAATCTTATCACTATCAACAATATTGCCATTCTTTCCAGACTTAATAATCAAATTATTCCCTGATATATCATAACTTGGTTCAACAATTCCATCAGCAAAATTGCTGTTCATCTGAGAAATACTATTATCAAACGAATCAGAATTAAAACTAAAATCAGGAATAAAATTTTTACTATTAATCATAGCATTTAAAATAGCAAAATTATTTTGAAAAATATTTCCGTTTCTGCCAACAGAATAGGCATCATCAATAACCTTGTCAATATCAAAACTACCACCAACTGAGCTAGGAAGCAAAGTATAAGTTTCATCATTATGCTTAAAAATAACATCAGTAGAAAGTCTATTAGAAACATCATCTGTAACTTTCTGCTTAGCATCATCTTTAGATAAACCAGAAACATCAATTCCAAGTATACTAATTCCGGAAACAAAAGTTGTATTATTAACATTTATAAAAGCAAAGACAGTAGAAAAGACACTGGCTAATAAAAAAACAATAAAAAATATTATTGAAAAAATCAATAATCCAATATGACTTTTATGTTCACTTTTTTTATTAGAAAAATCACTAGAATTTTGTTCAATGATTTCATCAGCTTCATCAAAGATTTTGCTTTCTTCAGGAGTCAGCTCCTGCAAAGTGGTATCACCACTCGTATAAAGTATTGCATTCATAATAATTAAAATCCTTCTTTATAGTATATTTAACAATAAATAAGAAAATTTGTAAATATTTATTTAAAATATTTTATTTTTATTTTATTTATGATATAAGAATAATAGAATAAAAAAGTGAAACAATAAAAAAGAAAGGAAACCAAAATGAGTGAATTAGAATTAAAAAGAAAATCAGGTTGGGAAGACCTAACAATTGAGCAAAAAGAAAAAATATTTAGATTTTCAAATGAATATATGGACTTTTTAAACCATGGAAAAACTGAAAGAGAAATAGTAGCTCAATCAGAAAGAATAGCAAGAGAACATGGATTTAGATCAATAGATGAGTATACAGAACTACATCCAGGAGATAAAGTTTATTTCGTAAATAGATGTAAAAATATATACCTAGCCGTAATAGGAAAAAGAAGTATGGAAGAGGGATTGAATATAATTGGTGCACATGCAGATTCACCAAGACTAGATTTAAAACCAAATCCACTAGTACAAGAAGGAAGTTTAGCCTATTTCAAAACACACTATTATGGTGGAATAAAGAAATATCAATGGACAACCATTCCACTTGCAATTCATGGAGTAATAATAAAAGCAAATGGAGAAAAGCTAACAATATCAATAGGCGAAAATGAAAACGAACCAGTATTTACAATAACAGACCTATTACCACATTTAGCAAAAGAACAACAGCAGAAAAAAGTATCAGAAGCCATAAATGGAGAAAATCTAGCTTTATTAATAGGAAGTATACCAAGTACAAATCAAGAAGATGAAAAATCTAAAAATAAAGTAAAAACAAACATATTAAGAATTTTAAATCAAAAATATGGTATAACTGAAGAAGATTTCATAAGTAGTGAACTAGAGATAGTTCCGGCCTTTAAAGCTCGTACATTAGGATTAGATGAAAGCTTAGTATCAGCTTATGGACAAGATGATAAAGTATGTGTATACACATCATTAAGAGCAATTTTAAATGTAGAAAATCCAGAAAGAACAGCAGTATGCCTATTCTCAGATAAAGAAGAAATAGGAAGTATGGGAAATACAGGAATGGAATCACATGTATTTGATACATTTATTTCAGAACTATTAAATAAAGCAAGAATAAATAGACCAAATTTATTAGATAAAGTATTTTGCAATTCAAGAATGTTATCAGCAGACGTAGATGCAGGAGTTGATCCATTATACGCTCAAGTATCAGACATGAACAATGCCGGAATTATAGGAGAAGGAATATCTCTAAATAAATATACAGGATCAGGTGGAAAATACAACTCATCAGATGCAAATGCAGAATATGTTGCATATATAAGAAAAATATTTAATGAAAACAACATAAAATATCAATTAGCAGAGCTAGGAAAAGTAGACATCGGCGGAGGCGGAACAATCGCATATATCTTAGCAAACAAAGGAGTAGATGTAATAGACTGTGGAGTACCAGTATTATCAATGCACGCACCTTATGAAGTAACAAGCAAATATGACATATATTCAGCATATAATGCGTATGAAACATTTTTCAAGAACTAAAAATAAGGAGACATAAAGCCTCCTTATTTTTGTGGGTTAATTATTTCCGGCCATTGCCTCTCTTATCCGAAAGGAAATAAAGCCCCGCGATAGAAAGAAAAATCAACCCAACCGCAATAACAAACATGAAAGATTCCTCCTCCAAAGTGATAAAATCAATTATACCACTAAATACAATAAAAGTAAACTAAAAGTTATACTTAAATATATACATCAAATGTAAATTTTATGTGAAAAAACAAACTTTATATTGCTGAAAAATAAATATAGTGATAATATGAACATATAAAAACTTAGGGAAACAATAGATTGGAGGAAAAAGCTTTGATAGAGGTTAAAAACATCACAAAGAAATATGGAAAATTTACAGCTGTAGACAACTTAAATTTTAAAGTAGAAGACCATGAAATAATGGGATTCTTAGGCCCTAATGGTGCTGGAAAATCAACAACAATGAATATGATAACAGGTTACATTGAGCCAACCAAGGGAAAAATAATAGTAAACGGATATGATATATCTAAAACGCCTAAAAAAGCCAAAAGGCAAATAGGATATATGCCAGAAAGTGTACCATTATATAATGACTTAACAGTTAGAGAATTTATAAAATATATGGCAGACTTAAAAAATGTAAAAAGAAGTGAGAAAAAAGCAGAGATTGAAAAAGTACTAGAAGAAACAGGAACCAAAAGTGTAGAAAACAAGCTAATAAAAAATATCTCAAGAGGATACAAACAAAGAGTTAGCATGGCAGGAGCACTTATTGGAAATCCGGACATACTAATATTAGATGAACCAACGGTTGGATTAGATCCAAAGCAAATTACAGAAATAAGAAATCTAATAAAAAAGCTAGGAAAGACACATACAATAATATTAAGTTCACACATATTATCAGAAGTAAGCCAGATATGTAATAAGGTAATAATAATAAATAAAGGAAAGATCTTGGCAATAGACACTCCAGAAAACCTAGAAAAACAAACACAATCAGAAAACAATATCATCATTACAGTAGAAGACTCAAAAAATAAAATGAAAACAATAAAAGAAATTATACCTGAAATAAAAGAAATCAAGTTAATAAAAGACAATAATGATGGAACAAAGCAATATCTAATTACATCAGAAAAAGAAGTAGACTTAAGAAAGAAAATATTTGAAGAACTACCAAAACAAGAAATAACAATATTCGAATTAAAGCAAACAGAAACAACACTTGAAGATGCTTTCTTAAAACTAATAAACAGTAAAGAAACAGAAATAAAAGCAAAACAAGATAAAGAAGAAAAGGCAAAACAAGTTAGAGAAGAACAATTAAAGAATATGACAAAAGAAGAAAGAAAAAAGAGCATCAAAGAAGAAAAAAAGAAAGAAAAGGCACAAAGAAAAGCTGAATTTGATGCAGAGTGGGAAAAAGAGAAGCAACTAGCAAAAGAAGAAAAAGCTGAAAGAAAAGCAAGAAAACAAGCAAAAAAAGCAAATAAAAAATCTAAAAAAGAAAGTAAAACAAAAGAAATAAAAAGACTCACAGCTCCTAAAGAAAAGGAAAAAGCAGAAAGCCAAAAAACAACTAACAACACAAAAAATAATAAAAAACAAAAAAAGAACAAAGGAGGTAAAAAATAATGTGGGCAATAACTAAAAAAGAACTAAAAAATTACTTTCTATCACCAATAGGATATATATACATAGGAGTATTTTTATTAGCATGTAGTTTATTTTTCTATTTAGACATATTTGCATATGCAAGTACAGACTTTTCAAGTATGTTCGGATCAGCAGTAACAGTACTAACATTCATAGTGCCATTACTAACAATGAGAATGTTTGCAGAAGAAAGAAAGACAGGAACAGAACAAATATTATTTACATCACCTAAAAGTGTTACGCAAATAGTATTAGGCAAATTCTTAGCAGCAACAATAGTAGTATTAATATCAACAGTATTAACAATAATGTATTTGGCAATATTAGCATATTTCGGAGAGCCACATCTATCAAGTGCAATAGTATCAATACTAGGATTTGCACTATTATCAATAGCATATGTATCATTTGGAATGTTTGCATCAAGCTTAACAGAGAATCAAATAGTTGCAGCAGTAATAGCAATAGGATTTTTCCTAATATCATGGTTTTCACCAAGACTATCAAGCGTATTTGGACATTATTCACTAATGTATGCATATTATGGCTCATTCATGAGTGGAACAATATCAATAACAAATCTAGTACTATTATTATCAACAACAGCAATGTTTATATTCTTCACAATAATGGTATTACAAAGAAGAAAGTTAGTAAAATAAGGAGGATAGAAAATTGAGAAAACTAATAAAAATAATCAAAGAAAAATGGCTTAGACAAACAAGTTTAACAGTATTATTAGTAGTAATAACTCTAGCTATCTTCCTAGGAGTAAACATACTAATAAGAAAATTAGACTTATCGCCAATAGATTTCACAAAAGAAAAATTATACTCATTATCAGATGACTCTAAGAATGAAGTAAAAAACATAGACCTAAATGTAACACTATACTACTTTGGGTATACTGAAGAAAGCACAGCAGTTATATTAGGAAAACAATATCATGATGTAAATGACAAAATAACAGTTCAGTTAGTAAATACATCAGAAAGACCTGATTTAGCGACACAATATGGAGTTAGTTCAACAGATCAATTAGTTGCAATAGCATCAAACCAAAGATATAAAATAATAGATGCTTCAGAAATGTACACTTATGATAGCTCAACATACCAATCAATAGATATAACAGAGCAAAAACTAACAAATGGAATAATAGATGTTACAATTGCTAAAAAGCCACAGGTATATTTCTTAACAGGACATGGAGAATATGGAACTGGAAGCAATGGATATATGTACGCATTGGCACAACAAATAACAAATGAAGTAAATGATGTAAATACATTAGACCTTTTATTATCAGATATGCCAGAAACATGTGATGTACTAATAATTGCAAATCCAAAAAAAGATTTTACAGACCTAGAAACAGAAAAAATACAGAATTATATAAACAATGGTGGAAAAATAATCTGGATGCAAGAGCCATATATGTTAAACTCTAATACAGAAGAATTAACAAATATAAACAAGATTTTATCATTATATGGAATAAGCTTTTCAAAAGGTGTTGTATGTGAACAATCAAGTAGTAATATGTTAGCTGGAAGTCCTGAGCTAATAATACCAGAAATGAGCTATAACAGCATAGTAAAAGACATTTACACAGATGGATCAATAGTAATGCTAGATGCAGGAAGAATAAACACTGTAGATGATGACAAACTAGAAGAAATAGGCGTAACAGCAACACCATTTATCAAATCATCATCAAATTCATTCTATAGAGAAAATGCAACACAAAGTATATACACAAAACTTAATACAGATGAAGAAGGACCATTTGTATTAGGCGAAACATTAACTAAAAAAATAAATGACACAACGACATCAACATTAGTAGCATATTCAAATGCACTATTTGCAGCAAGTTGCAGTATCCAAATTGGGTCAAGCTATACAACACCAATTGCATTAAGAAATAACAAAGACTTAATGTTAAATACAGTAGCATTCTTATCAAATAGAGAAGACTCAATTAGAATAAGAAAAGACACAGGAGTTGTAACATATACAGCAAGTCAGCAACAAGATTTAATCGTAAGAGCAATAATCTTTGGTCTTCCAATACTTGTAATAATTGCAGGAATAATAGTTACAATAGTAAGAAAAAAGAAACATAGAAAATAAAAACGAAACCATCAATCTTAGATAACAACATCTAAATTGATGGTTTTTTATATAGTGAAAAAAATATTCATATTTATTCTAAATAAATTAAAAACTGTTGAAAATAAAGATAAATTATTATAAAATACACATATAAAAAGCCGAAAGGAAACAAACTTAATGAAGAAAAAAATATTAATAGGAATAATTACACTGTTAATAATTATCATAGCTGTAGCAATAGGCCTATATGTAGGAAATAGCACAGTACGACTATGGACTGATAAATACATACTAAAGAAAGACATAGGAGAAGAAGATTTACCAACAATAGAAATAGAAGAAAAGGATAATATACAAGCCTATGCATATAGTAACTATCTAGCAACAGTAGGGAACAATACATTAACAATATATAACTCATCAGCAAAAGTTGTCACATCAATAAACGTATCAATTACAAAACCACAGTTTGAATCAGCAGGAAGATATTTATTAGTAGCAGATCAAGGCGGAGAAAATTTATACTTAATATATAATGATTCACTACAATGGCAAAAACAAATGGAAGGAAATATATCTCACATTTGCGTAAACGACAGCGGAGCGGTAGGAGTTGTAATAACAGGAACAACATATAAATCAGTGATAATAATGTATGATATAACTGGAAAAGAAGAATTTAAGACATATTTATCAACAACAATAGCGACAGATGTAGCAATATCAAATGATAGCAAATATCTAAGCTTTGTAGAAATAAAAACAAGCGGAACAGTTATAGACTCAAAAGTAAAAACAATATCAGTAGAAAAAGCCAAAACAACGCCAAGAGAATCAATAATATACACATACACTACAAATTCAAATTCATTAATACTAAAAATAAAATACAAAAAACAAAAAGTAATAACATATTGTGATGATGGAATACATATATTTGAAAATGGAAATGATGAGAAAATATTAACAATAGAAAACAAAATATCATTTGCAGATATTACTTTAGATGGATACATTTGTAGCATTGCAGAATCAGAAGGAAACTCAATATTAAATAGTGAATATGAACTAAAAATACAAAATGTAGAAAGCAAGAAAGAAAGCACATATATAATTGGAAGTACAGTAAAAAATCTATACTGCAACAATGGAATCATAGCAGTTAGTTTAGGAAATGAAGTTGAATTTGTAAATACAAATGGATGGCTAGCAAAAAAATTTACATCAATACAAAATATAAAAGACATTACAATAGGCGAAAAAGTAGCAGGAATAATTTATAAAAATAGAATAGAGATATTAACTCTATAAAATGAAAGAGGAAAGTAGAATGATAGTTGATATAATAATTTTAGGAGTAATAATACTAAGTATACTACTAGGAAAAAACAAAGGAATGACAGTATGTTTAGTAAATATATTTGCTGTAATAGTAGCATTAATAATAGCATTAATGTTTTGCAGACCAGTAGCAAATTATATAATAGAAAAAACACCAGTAGGTGAAAATTTAAAACAAACAGTAAAAAAAAGTATACCAATGAATGATGGAGAAATAACAATAGACGAAAATTCTAACTTGCCAAAAGCAATGAAAGAATATATAAACAATCAAGTAAAGAATGTAAACGACACAAAAGATAACGTAATAGAAAGTGTTTCACAAGAAATCACACAAGAGATAGTAACAGTAATATCATTTATTGGGATATTTATTATAGTAAGAGCAGTGTTACTAATAATAAAAATAGTATCAAAAATAATAAACAAATTACCTATTTTAAAACAGATAGATCACTTAGGAGGTGCTATTTGCGGAGCAGTAGAAGGAATAATTGCTGTATATTGTATATTAGCTGTAATATCAATAATCTCACCAGTAATAGAAAATACACAAATATTAAATCAGATAAATAATTCATACATAGGAAAGGCAATGTACAATAACAACATAATAGTAAAAAAATTACAATAATAAAAAGTAAGTTTCACTCAAAAAAAGCGTGAAACTTCTTTTTTGACTATTGATATTTTTAATATAGTTTGATATACTTATATCCAAATACACAGTAGGAGATAAAAATGAAAAAAGAAAATAAAGATAATGTAGTTGTCAAAACAACAAGTCAAAATAAAAAGAAGGGTAAAAGAAAAACAGGAAGAAAAATCTTCCTAGTAATTCTAATTATAATAATAGCATTACTTGCATTTTTCTTTTACAATGTACAAAAGAATGGTGGAGGAATGAAAGGAATAGTAACAACAGTTATAGGAAGTAGTGCTGATAAGACACAGAGCTTAGACGATATATATGTATTGTGCTTAGGGCAAAGTAGAAATATGACAGATACAATGATGGTAGTAAAATATAGTCCTAAAACACAACAAATATCAATGTTATCAATTCCAAGAGATAGCTTTGTAGGTACAGATAAAAGCAAGGCAACAGCATTTGATAAGATAAATTGCAAATACCAAATAAGCCCACAAACAACACTTGATGCAGTAAACAAACTAACTGGACTAAACGTAAAATATTATCTAACAGTTGATACAAAAGCATTAAGAGATTTAGTTGATGCAATTGGTGGAGTCGAATTTGACGTACCAATAGATATGAACTATGACGATTCATCACAAGACTTAGCAATACATCTAAAAAAAGGATATCAGAAATTAAATGGTGTGCAGGCAGAAGGACTTGTAAGATTTAGACACAACAATAATGGAACATCATACTCATCTGCTTATGGAGACAATGATTATGGAAGAATGAGAACACAAAGAGAATTTATAAAAGTTGTAATAAACCAAACAATGAAACCAAGCAACATAACAAAAATAAATGAATTACTAGATATAGCTAACAAAGAAGTAGATACAAACTTATCATGGGATGTAATCAAAGACTATATACCAGCATTATTAAACTTTAATACAGAAAATTTACGTTCAGATATGTTACCAGGAACAGCACAATATTGCAATGGTGTATCAATTGTAATAATTGATACAGCAAAAGCCAAAGCAAAAGTTCAAGAAATGTTCTTAACAGATCCAGAAACAAATAGTAACGGAGAGGAAAACACTGTAGCAGATAATACAGTTTCAGAAAGTACTACAAATATAAAGAAAAATTCAGAGATAAAGTTAGAAGTATTAAATGGAACAGGATCTAATGCTAAACTAACGACAGCAATCACTCAGCTACAAAATCAAGGATATAAGATTACTAAAAAAGGAACAACAAATGTTACGAGCACAACACTTATAATTGATAGAAAAAACAATACAAAAACAGTAGAAAATGCAATCAAATCATTATTAGGAGCAGGACAAATAAAAAGTGCAGACGACAATAATGGAGTTGATTTCACAATAATTTTAGGTCAAGATTATTAAAAGAAAAAAGCGGGGACTAATTTTAATTAGTCCTCGTTTTTTAATATATACGTCTATTATAATTTTTCTTCCTTGTAACTTTCTTAGACTTCTCACTAAAAATAGTAACAAGAAATAATAGCAAAGCAAAAGTACAAAGAAGTATAAGAATAAAATTAAGATAGCTTGCAGAATACACATCATGTGTAGCTATTAAATCGGAATTATATGTAATACCATCAAGAGTATACGAAATAGTCACAACAACTTCACCTGAGCTAATAGGAGCTGAAGACTTGGTAATGCTAATTTCAGGGGTAACATCAATAGCTTCACCAGAATGAACCAAAGCTCTAATATCAGATGAGGCAGTTAAATCAAGAGATTTACAATCACTCTTACCATTTGCAATAGTAATGTTAGTTGCAACATCACCACTAGAAATCAAATTAGAATACGAATAGTTATTAAACCCATATTCAAATAATCTTTTACAATCAGCCTCTCGGGATGTAGTGCTATTAGTAGTATTATCAGAATTTAAAATAACAGCAATTAAATTAACTCCATCTTTTTCAGCAGAAGCAATTATACAAAATCCAGCAGCATCAGTATAACCAGTTTTTAAACCATTAGCATATTCATAGTAACCTTTTCTACTCTTGCGTAGCAATAAATTAGTGGTATTAAATATTCTAGAATCGCCTGTATATACATCATTATTAGGAAGAGTATATGTAACAGTAGAAGCAATAGTACGCAAAGTAGAATTGGAATATGCAGCTTTACCAATCAAAGCCAGATCATAAGCACTAGAATAGTGATTCTCATTATGAATCCCATTAGGATTAATAAAATTAGTAGAAACGCATCCCAATTCTTTAGCTTTAGAATTCATCATATCAGAAAATGTTGCAATATCTTCATTAAATTTAGCTTTAGCACTACTAGAAGAGCCAGTATCATAACCATTACCTTTATTAACAATATACTGAGCAAGTACATAAGCAGAATCATTAGCAGAAGCAACCATCAAAGAATAAAGAAGTTCTCTAATTGTAAGTTCTTCACCAGGTTGCAAGTTAGCTATTGAATATGAATATGGCACAGAATGAACAGAATAATAGCTAACTTTAGCTATATCATCCAAATTACAATTATCCAAAGTAAGAATGGCTGTAACAAGTTTAGTTGTGCTAGCTGGGTACATTCGAGTAGTAGAATTTTTTTCATATAAAGTTTTTCCAGATTCAGCATCGATTAATATACCTGATTCTGCATAAATATCCAAACCAGTACTACTACCATTTACCGGGTCATCATCTGTAGCTGTATCATTTACCGCTAATATAGAGTTAGACATACACAGTGTAACCAACATTGCAATAAGCATATATCTAATTAAAAATTTTTTAAAACACATAAATAAAAAACGCTCCTAAAATAAATATATTAAAATATTAAAATAAAATTCAACAAATCAATACAATAATAACAAGAAAAGACAAATAAATCAATAAAAGAAAGGAGAAAAATTATAATGATAAAAGAAAAAATACTAGAAAAGTTAGATCAATTAAAAAGATATAATAGAAAACAAATGATAATAGTAACTATATCAATAGCAATTATATTGATAATACTGTTTTTAATAGCATACAAATATTTTTATTCTGATAATACTGAAATTATAATAGACACTAATCAAACTGAAACAGAAAATATTGAAAATAATGAAAATGAGCAGACCATAACAAGCAAACTGGGAATAAAAGAAAACAAAAAGACCATAATAGTTCATGTCGTTGGAGAAGTAAATACACCAGGAATAGTAGAATTAAATGAAGGAGCTAGAATAATAGATGCAATTAATGGAGCAGGAGGAAAAACAGAAGAAGCAGATATGTCAAAAATAAATTTAGCGTATGTAATAGAAGATGGAAGCCAGATATATGTTCCAAGCATATATGAAAAAAATAATGATATTGAATATATAAGAGAAAGCGCAGGAGAAGGAGTAATAAATAATGCAAGTATCCAAGAACGGTCAAAAGCAAAGTAAAGTAAATATAAATAAAGCAAATAAAGAAAAATTAATGACACTACCAGGAGTGGGAGAAAGCACTGCACTAAAAATAATAGAATATCGAACGCAAAATGGAGATTATAAATCAATAGAAGATTTAAAGAAAGTAGCTGGAATCGGAGATAGCAAGTTTAATAATTTAAAAGAATATGTAACTGTGAAATAAACATTATGTATAAAATGCAGATATATAACCAATACTACTAATAAATCTATTATAATATAGTAATATTATAAATAGAAAGGAAGATTAAATATGGAAATATTCAATAATGAAGATTATAAATTTATTAGTGAATTTATTGAACAAAAATTACCAGTGTTGAAAGAAAACAAGAATTTTAAAGCAGAATATCTTAAACTTAGTGATAAAATGGATGAATTTGAAAAAAATTTAACAGAAGAGCAAAAAGACCAATTTTATGAAATTGTAGAACTATTTTATAAAACCGAAGAATATTATTTTGCTTTTAGTTATTCATTAGGAGTAAAATATGGCAAAGACTTAAACAAATTATAAAAAACATATAAATTTAACACTAAATAAATTTATATGTTTTAATTTTACTTTGACAAAAAATAATCGATAAAATGCAGAATACTTTCCTTATCTCGCTTACTTAACTTTTTAAACTTTTCATCATAAATAGAAACAGAATTTTTAACATTATTATCAAGAAGATCGTACAAAACAATATCAGGAGTAATTTGATAGGCATTACAAAGTTTAATAAGAGTGTCAATGCTTCCCTTAGACAAGCCTCTTTCTATTTGACTTATATGTCTTGGTTCTAAACCTGTTAATTCTGCAACTTGGTTTTGCGTCAAATTATTCTTAACTCTGTATTGCTGACATACATGACCAATATGTTTATTTATACTATTTTTATCCATAATTTATCCTACCTTCTTTAATAATATAATATTTTATAACATTTTTAGGAATGATTTTATATTTGACAAATATCAAATATAAATTGATTTTTTATTTAAAAATTATTTACAATTTTTTATGAATTTGATAAAATTAAAATTGACAAATATCGTTTTTAAATTTAATAAAATAATTTATATAAATAAAAATGGAGGATATACTAATGATAAGAATCTTCTAAAATATAGTAAGGAGTTGAACACGATGGAAAAAAATGAAAAAAATAAAGGAGTTACACTAATTGCATTGGTAATAACCATCATAGTTCTACTTATATTGGCAGGAGTAAGTATAAGTACGCTAACAGGGCAGAATGGAATACTGAAACGAGCTATTGAAGCTAAAAATACAACAGAGGTTGCAAGTGAAAAAGAAGGAATACAGATGGCTGTAACAACAAGTCAAATGGCAAGTGCTAATTATACAAGTATAAAAAAAGATGGCTTACAAAGCGAATTAAATAGTTATTTTGGAAAAGAAAAGACGACACTTGAAGATAATAAAGACGGTTCTTATACAGTAACAATGAATAATTCTAAAAGAAAATATACTATAGAAGACGATGGTTCTATAATTGAAGGAGTATATGATAAATGGAATGGAACAGATTCAAAAGAACCAACAGAAAAAACATCAAATGAAATTCATATATATACGGTAGCAGAACTTAAATGGATAGCTGATAAGGTTAATAATGATGGAAATACATTTGATGGATACACAATATATTTAGAAAATAACCTAGATTTCGGAGCACGTGAAACAAGTGGAACTTGGGAAAACACAGAAAATGAAGCTTTAAAGTGGACAGCTATTGGAAAACAAAAAGATATTCCTTTAAAGGCAACTTTTGAGGGAAATAATCACATTATAAAAGGTGTATATATTAATGATGAAACAAAGTTTAACGGAATATTTGGAAACTCAAGTTCAATATTAAATTTAACTGTAAAAAATAGTTATATAAAGGGAGGAAATGCTTCAGGAACGGTTGTAGGAGCAGTGAGAAGTGGAACAATTGAAAACTGCCATAATATTAATTCAACTGTTGAGTTATATGACGAAAGTTCTGGTGTTGGTGGAGTTGTGGGACAGGTTAAAGGTGTTATTAAAAATTGTACTAATATTGGTGGAAGAGTAGTTGGAAAAAAAAGTGCTAACGGTAGAACTCAAGCTGGAGGAATAGTTGGACTACTTGTAACTGGAGGATCTCAAGCTATAAATTGCTACAATGCAGGAGATGTAACAGGAGAAGGTAACTTTGTAGGAGGAGTTGTAGGTGCAGAGGATACTTCTTCAACAATACAGGATTGCTACAACATGGGAAATGTAACAGGAAAAGGTAACTTTGTAGGAGGAGTTGTAGGGTATGCAAATCCCTCTTCAACAATACAGGACTGCTACAACACAGGAAATGTAACAGGAGAAGGTAAAAATGTAGGAGGAGTTGTAGGGGGTGCAAATACCTCTTCAACAATACAGGACTGCTACAACACGGGAAATGTAACAGGAGAAGGTAACTTGGTAGGAGGAGTTGCAGGGGGTGCAAATCCCTCTTCAACAATACAGGACTGCTACAACATAGGAAATGTAACAGGAGAAGGTAACTTTGTAGGAGGAGTTGCAGGGGGTGCAGATACTTCTTCAACAATACAGGACTGCTACAACACGGGAAATGTAACAGGAGATGAAACTGTAGGAGGAGTTGCAGGGTATGCAAATACCTCTTCAACAGTACAGGATTGCTACAACACAGGAAATGTAACAGGAGATGAAACTGTAGGAGGAGTTGTAGGGTGTGCTGCTAATATAGTGACAAAATGTTACAATACGGGAACTATTGTAAGCAAAGGAATTAGTGGAACAGGTGGAATAGTCGGAGATTGTATAACAAAAATCCCACAAGATATTAGTTTATGTTTTAATGCAGGAACAGTACAAGCACCAGAAGGTGCGGGAGGAATAAGTGGATATCTGGGAGCAAAAGGATATGCAGCTAAAGAAACCAAATGTTATAATAAAGGAAAAGTAATATGTACGCAAAGCAATACATGCAGGGGAGAGATTATAGGAAAAATAGCAAGTGATGCTACTGTTACAAATAGTTATTACTTTACAAATGAAACTTCAAGATATGGAGTGGGAGCAATAACTGCTGGTGGAGACCTTGAAGCTAAAAGAAATGGAACACAAAAAACAACGACTAACTTAAATAGTTATGAAGAATTTTTAACTTGGATAGAACAACAGTAAAACAGATAAAAATAGCAATCAAAGTATTGCTATTTTTAATTTTATTTAGTAAAATGTACAAAATTGCTTCTCCGTTGCAATGGAACAGAAGAAAAAGAAAATATAGGAAAAATACCAACTATTATGAAAATAATTAATGGAGATAACACATTTCGAAAAGATGATAGAGATATAAACAAGGGATCCCCGATATTATCTAGTATGAATTTAATTTTAAAACTTGTATATAATCTAGTAATTAATTATGGCTCTATCAACAATTTAATTAAATGCCTATATATGCTTTTTTTCTTTTATTCAATATTTTCATATCAGGATAAACACAATAAGCAAATAGTGTATTACAAATAACATTATTTAAACAACTATCATCTTTAAATAATAAAATGAGCCTATCTGCTTCTGGTATAGATGGACTATTTATTTTTAATAGTTTCAAAAAGCCTTTTTCACTTGCTTTATCTGTTACAATTATATTATATAGTAAATTTTCTTTACTTAGAAAAGTAATATACACAGGAGTAAAGCCTTTATGAAAATATTTAAATCTATTTTTATATTTACACAAAATATCTATTGCATATATCATTTTCATATCAATAGTAGCAGTATTATGAACAAATATATCACCTTTTCTACTAATGATATTATTTGATAATATATTTTTAAAATTATCATTTGGCTTATTAAATAGTATCTGTAATTGTTTCAATGTAGCACATCCAAAATCTTGTAAAAAATTTATAACTTTTAATTTATCATCCATTTTCAAAACCTCCAAACAAAAAAATAAAGCCCATAGAGGACTAAAATTTTAAAAATTATTGACTTTTGCATTTATTATGAGTCTAATAATTATAGAAGACAGATACCACAGAAATGTGGCATGTCCGGTTAAGAATATATTAAGAATACATCTCTAACGGTCAAGCAGAGATGTGTTTTTTTCGTTGTCTAATTTTCTTATTTTTACTCTTAAATATGCTCCAACTTTGTATATACCCTTGCAACTAACGATATAAATATGTTTTAAATTTTGAGCTTTTATAATGACCTCTTTTCCGTACATATCAACTAAAATATGTTTAACACCCACTGCAATAATTCTTATTTTTATTGTGTCATTTACTTTTAATTTTGGAATTTCTATACTTGATCTTAATTCCATAGCTTCAATTCTACTTGCTATTGCTATATTTGAAATACTGTCATACTCAAGCACAATAAAGTCAACTTCAGCTCCTAGCATACCTCTAATTATTGATTTATTTGTACTTTTTTGTACCAATAAATTTACTGGAATAAGAATTTTTGTATCATAGTATCAAACAATTGCACAAGCAGTATGCTCATTTTTTTAGATAGTATTCACCTTCAATCCCAGTAATTAATCTGAGTTAATATTCTTTTTTCTTCTTTACTTCTTAAAATTTCTTTTATATGTGTATCTTCCAATATTTTACCACCTTAAAAAGCATCTATCAATATTGATAAATGCCTCAAATTTAAAAATTATCAAATGTAATATTCTCAAATTCCTGCTCTTTTTTATAGATTTTTCTTTTTGTTTAAATAAATAGCAGTACCAATTACAAATACAATAGTTAGTCCAATAAAAATAAACATTATTACCATTTTAATAAGAACCTCCATACTTGAAATTTTTCTTACGAACAAAGTATTTTGTAGCATATAGAAATAGCTTATCAAAATTTTGTTCTTTTATTTTTTTAAATGCACAAAGTAGAAAAAATGTAGAGATTATAATAATAAATATATTTAAAACAATATTGAATGGGGTGGCAAAAATACATAAACTAGATGTAGCAAACATTAAATATATTACTTGTCTAAAACTAAGGTAGCTACCAAATATTTTTTCTTCTCTTTGAACATCATATGGAACTTTAAACACTTTCAAAATTAATCACCTAACTTCCAAGCAATGTTCCACTATTATTTGTGGCAATATTTATAATAATTCCAGCAATAATAAGTGAAGCACCTAAAATTACGCCACCACCGCAAATCCAAGCAAGTGAACCAATAGATTCTGCACGCTTTTGTGGATTATTGGCATTAGCAATCATTTTTAGAGCAGCAATAAATACACTAGCGAAGATTAAGACACCGACCTAATGGCATTGCAATACTAGTGATAACTCTTTTAATATTATCTGTTGCAGTTTGCACTTCAGCTGTTCCAATACTTTCAGCAAAACATTGATTACATTGAATTAGTAATAATGTAATTGTTGTTCCAATGCTTGATAATTTTGGAATAAGTTTCTTTTTTTAACATTCATAAAACACCATCTCCTTAACTTTTTGAGAGGGCAAATTAAGGAGAACACTATTTATATTAAATTTTTAAATTGTACTAAAATGTAGGGAAAAAGAAGTAAAAAAATAAGACTTAATAATAAGCCTGGTACAACTTTTAAAAATTTCAATTTTATTGTTTGTGATTTTATAATACAACCAATTATTAGAAAAATAAGTGATTATATTAGCATAATCACAAGTAAAAATAAAGTATATTTAAAGCCATAAAATAAAAAAGTTGAGATTATATTTTCAAAATTATTTATATAATTATTTATCATTAATCAAAACTCATTTATAATGTATCTATGTATTTATAATAGCCTGTTTGTAATAATTAAAAAAATCTCCTGTGTTATGATCCTTGCAAGTTAAATATAATTTTACTAAACTCTCTCTGTCAAACTTGAAAATAATGTTTTTGAAATTGCTATTATAAATTAAAAATAATGTATAAATGATTTCTTTTATTTTTATTAAATTAGTATTTTCCATAATATCTATAATTTTTTGAGGATATATAAATTCAAGCCTTCCTAAATTAGAATAAAATTCTTTTGGAATTTTATTGTTATTATTCATAATTTAAATAAATAAATCATCCATATTATATTTTATATTATTATTGGTGAAATTTTTTTCATACCTTCATGTGAAATTATTTTTGTGGGGTGGTGTGAAAGCTTTTTCATACCCTAGTGCATCAGTTAAATATATTTTTCTTTGATAATTATTTGTAGCAAAACAATATCCTTCTTTATTGCATAAACAAGTTATTTCACCATACAATAATTTCGCTTTATCTGTCAATTCTTTATCATATCGGACTATTGCTGGTATGATAGCATAATAATTACTTTTTATATTTTCATTCAAGATTTAACTCCTCTCATAAAAAATTATTCTTCTGATTTTTTTCCTGCTAATATACAGGCATATAAAAAGAGGCTAAGATTAGCCAATAAAAATAATCCTATTATAAAGTGTAACATTTGATCATCTCCATTATTTATTTTTGTAATAAAAAAAGACTTTACTATTTCTAGTAAAATCTTATATATTTTAATTACTTAAAGGGACATCCTTTTAGGTAAAAACTTCCGAAGTGGTTGCGGGGGTAAGACTCGAACTTACGACCTCAGGGTTATGAGCCCTGCGAGCTGCCAACTGCTCCACCCCGCGATATATAATTGTGGCAACTCAACTGTTGACTTACTAAGTATACAACAATATGTAAAAAATGTCAACGGTTTTTATAAAAATTTTGACATATAAAAAAATATATGCTATAAATACAACCATGGGTAAGAAATTATTGATAACAGAAAAGCCATCAGTAGCGATGGAATTTGCAAAAGCATTAAAAATAAATACAAATAGAAAGAATGGATATCTAGAATCAGAAAATTGGATAATAACATGGTGTGTAGGACATTTAATAACCATGAGCTATCCAGAAAAATATGATGAAAAACTAAAATTCTGGAGACTAGACACCTTGCCATTTATTCCAAAAGAGTGGAAATATGAAGTAATTCCAGCAGTAGAGAAACAATACGAGATAGTAAAAAGCCTTCTACAAAGAGAGGATGTAGAAGTAATATATAATGCAGGAGACTCTGGACGAGAAGGAGAATACATTCAAAGGCTAGTATTCATGATGGCAAAGCCAAATCCAAAAGCAGACATGAAAAGAGTATGGATAGACTCACAAACAGAGGAAGAAATAAATAGAGGAATAAAAGAAGCAAAAGAATTATCCGAATATGATAGCTTATCAGATAGTGCATATTTAAGAGCAAAAGAAGACTATCTAATAGGTATAAACTTTTCAAGAATGTTATCAATAATATATGGAAGAAGACTTGCAAAAGAAATAAACGAAGAAAAAGCTTCAATATCAGTAGGAAGAGTAATGACCTGCGTACTAGGAATGATTGTAAGTAGAGAAAGAGAGATTAGAAACTTCGTAAAAGTGCCATTTTATAAAATATCAGGAACATTTAATAAAGAAGGACAAAAAGGCCAAATTCAAGCAGAATGGAAAGTAACAGAAACATCTAAAATGTGGCAATCACCTAAACTATATAATGATTCAGGATTCAAGAACGAAGAAGATGCAAAAAAATTCATATTATCACTGCAAGGAAAGAAAATAATAGTAGAAGAAGTCAAGAAAAGTAAGCAAAAAGAAAATGCACCATTATTATTTAACCTTGCAGAAATACAAAATGAATGCACAAAAAGATTTAAAATAAAACCAGACGAAACATTAGACATAATTCAAAACTTATATGAAAAAAAGTTAGTAACATATCCAAGAACAGATGCTAGAGTATTATCAACAGCAGTTGCAAAAGTTATAACACAAAACTTAAATGGAATAGCAAGAGGCTACAAAGATGAAGAAGTGCAAAATCTATTAAAGAAAATGAAAGACGAAAAATACACGACAAACTTGGTAAAAACAAAATATGTAAATGACAGCAAAATAACAGATCACTATGCAATAATCCCAACAGGACAAGGATATGAAAACATAGAAAAATTACCAGAATTGCAAAAGAAAGTTTACAATATAATTGTCAAAAGATTCATAGCAATATTTTATCCAGCAGCAGAATTTAGCAAAGTAAATATAACGATAGATGTCGAAGGAGAAAAATTTTATGCAAGTGAAAAGATTTGTACAAAAAAAGGATATTTAGAAGTACTTAAAAAATCCACAAATGATGAACAAAATGTGGATAACTTGCAGGTAAAAAAGGGCGAAGAGCTTAATATAAAAACATACGAAATAAAAGAATCAGAAACAACTCCACCAACAAGATATAATTCGGGGTCAATAATATTAGCAATGGAGAATGCAGGAAAACTTATAGAAGACGAAGAACTTAGAGAGCAAATAAAAGGAGCTGGAATAGGTACAAGTGCAACAAGAGCAGAAATAATGAAAAAATTAGAAAAGATCAATTATATAAATATAAATAACAAAACCCAGATAATAACACCATCACAAAAAGGAGAATATATTTATGACATTGTAAATCAATCAATGCCAGACATGCTAAACCCAAAACTAACAGCAAGCTGGGAAAAAGGCTTGGATATGGTAGCTAAGAAAGAGATACACGCAGAAGAATTTATGACGAAATTAGAAAAATATATAAACAGCAAATTTGACAAATTAGTATTAAGAAGATAGCAAGTGGAATTTTATTACACTGGACAATTAAGCAAAAATATGCTATAAATAATACAGATTGGAGGAGAGGTTACCATAAATAAACTAAAAAAATTAGTAGTAAAAATACGTACTCTTGTAAAATTATTAGTAATACTAATAATTGCAGCTATATTAATAATCGGAACAATACAAATAATATATAGACAAACATATAGCGTAAGTCTAAATGGAGAAATAATAGGGTATACCAATGACAAGATCAATTTGCAGAAAAGAATAAATGATTATATTTCATCTGGAAATGGAGATGATGTAGCATTTGTCGAACTTAAAGAATTACCAACATATACAGCATGTATGTTAAAGAAAAACATAGAAACAAATGACGACGAGATATTTAATAAGGTTACATCATCAGGAACACCGTATTATAAATACTACACAATAACAAAAAATAATGAAGAAAAAGTTTACGTAGCATCATTCTCAGAGGCAGAAAAAGTAATAAATAATTTAAAAAGCAAAAATAGTGCAAACACAGACAAGCTAGGAATAGTAGAAAAGTACGAAACAGCAAAAGCAGAATTTAAAACAGTAGATACATGTGTTTCAGAACTTTATGAGAAAAAAGTTGTTGTAACCAAAAAAGCAAGTAGCACAAGCACATATAAAAATATTGGGACAAGAGTAGTAACAGGAGAAACAAGTGTGCCAACTAACCTAGGAGTAAGCTTAATAAAGCCAATTTCAGGAGTAATATCATCAAGATATGGTATTAGATGGAGAGACAATCACAAAGGTCTTGACATAGCAGCACCTAAAGGCACTGCTATTAAAGCAGCAGCAGGAGGAAAAGTAATATTTTCAGGATATGGCTCAGGATCTAACAGTTACAGTGGATATGGAAATATTGTAGTAATACAATCAACAAGTTCTCTTGTAATAAGATATGGACATTGTAGTGCATTATACGTAAAAACAGGAGAAACAGTTGTACAAGGTCAAGTCATAGCAGCCGTAGGATCAACAGGAATCTCGACGGGAAACCATTTGCATTTTGAAATAAGATATAAGGGAACAGCAGTTAATCCACAAAACTACATATATAAATAATTAATAAAATAAAAAAGCTCAGATTGTTAAAAAATTAACAATTTGAGCTTTTTGCATTAATAAAAATCACAATATACAAACAAATGAATAAAATATAAAGAAATAGGAGGAAGAAAATGGCTAAAATAAAAATATATAACAATGATACAAATCGTATGGAAACATATTATAGAGGAGAACAAGAGGCAATGCCGTATGTAACTGGAAGGACACTTACAGTAAAAGAATTTAGAGGATCAAGCAACAGTAATTTATTGTGGACAGAAAAAAGAGCAATGCTAGCATGGAACAGTCAAAGATATATTTATGGAAAACCAATTAAAGTAGGGTATGCATTTAGAAGACCATGGGAAGGGGGACACTCAACCTTGTCACAACACTATGCAGGCTTGGCTTTTGACGTTGGTCAGACATTAACAACAACAGAAAGGAATAATCTATACAATAGTGCTGTAAATTCAGGAGTGTGGACTTATGTAGAGCCACAAATTCTAACACCAACATGGATACATTTTGACAAAAGAAGAGGTAATCCGGCATGCTCTACAGGCGGATATCCACAGATACAAATGGGTTCAAGAGGAGCTTATGTAATGATAGCGCAAGATGACCTAAACACATTAGGATACAAAACAGGAGGCTTAGACGGAATATTTGGAAGCAATACACAAACAGCAGTAAGGAATTATCAACAAAATAAAGGGTTAGCAGTAGATGGGATAATAGGATGTAATACATGGAGATCTCTTCAAGAAGACGTATTAGGAAAAGGAAAAACAAGTACAACAATAGATTAAAAAGTTTTTATTAAACATGATCTTTAATAAAAAATTAAAGCTATAAAAATACACTAAAAAAATTAATTTATATATGCAAATAATTATGCGCAATATATTGAATTTTTCCTACGGGTATGATACATTTATAGCAATAAAATTTATATTAAATATCATGTTTAATAAATAAAAAACTACGAGAAAAAAGAGGAAAAATTATGAAAAAGATTTTTGGTTATGGAAAAAAGAACGAAAGAGGAATAACACTTACAGCACTGGTAATTACAGTGGTGGTACTAAGTGCAATAGCAGCAGTAGGACTAAAAGCAGCAGATTCAGAAATAAAATCCGTAAATGAAATTCAAAATGAAGCACAAAAGCAAGAGGACAAGTTAGAAAACACAGGAAAACAAATAAACAAAATGTATGATGATCTAGATATAAAAGATGTAGATCTAACAGCAGAGATTAAACAAACAACATGCAGCTTTGAGATAAGCAATGTCCAATTACAAAATTCATCAGAAATAATCGGAAGATACAAATACTTTATAAAAGAAAAAGATTCAAGTAGTTATAGAGAAATATCAAGTACAAAAGATAATTTCATGACAATGGACAAGCTAAGACATAATACGCAATATGACATAAAAATAGAAGTTTATAATCAAAGTGGTAAGAAAATTAAAACATCTGTAAAAACTGCAAAAACAAATGAATTAACAGCAGGAAGTTTAATTCTAAAACTAAAAGACAATGCAGGAGCAGAATACACACCAGGAACATGGACAGCAAGCGATGTATATGTAAGACAAGTAGAAGGAAACGTAGGAAAAACAACATATCAGACAGTAGGAAGTTCCGCTCAAACTATTGCACAAGGAACATCAGGAGAAACAATTGTAAGCAAAAGTGGTGTAACAACAATTAGAGTAATAACAACAGATGGAACAAATACAGTAAACGGAAAAGACTATGTTATAAAAATAGATAAAGAAGCACCAATATCAGGAGCATTAAAAATGCAACTAGATAATAGCAATGGAGCAGAATATAAAAATGACACATGGACAAAACATGACGTATATGTTTCACTACAACAAGGAAACTCAAACCTAAGTGGAATCAAATCAACAGCATACAACGTAACAGGAGCAGAAACACATACAAATCAAACACAGCCACTAACATTAAAAACAACAGGAACATACACAATAAATGTAATAACAACTAACAATGTTGGAATAACCTCAACAAAAACATATACAGTAAAAATAGACAAAGATGCCCCAGAAGCCGGAAAACTAATAATGAAATTAGGAGACAACAAAGGAAATGATTATGCAGACGGAACATGGACAAATCAAAATGTATATATTGCAAAACAAGATGGAACAGATGCATTAAGTGGACACAAGTCAACTGTATATAATGTAACAGGAAAGAGCAATATAAGTAATACTCAAGATGCAATCACATTAACAGAAACAGGAGAATACACATTAACAGTAATAACAACAGATAATGCAGAAAACACATCAACAAGAATATACAAAGTAAAAATAGATAAAGTAAATCCAACAACACCAGAAGTAACAAATCCAAGCAATGGAGAATGGACAAAAGGCCAAGTAAAAATAACAATAAAATCAACAGATACAAATTCTGGAATAGATAGAATTGAATGGTTCGAAAATGGAGCATGGACAACAAGACAATTAACAACGACTAATGGAGTAGGCACAATCACATACACAGTAGATAGAAATACAGTTATAAGATTTAGAGCGGTAGATAAAGCTGGAAATATATCAGACGAAGCAACAACAACAATCAAGCTAGATACAAGTGCTCCTAATAAACAAGCTCCGGAAGCAACAAGTACTCCAAGTACAATAAAATTAACATTCAAACAAACAGACAATTTATCAGGAATAAATGGATCAACAATAAGATATGCAATATACAAAGATGGAAAATGGTCAGCATGGCAAACATCAGATACATTTACAGGATTAATACACAATGCAGAATATAAAGTAAAAACACAAGTTTCAGACAATGTAGGAAATACATCAGAATCAAATGAAACAACAATTTCAACAAAGAAATTAGAAGCAGGAACATTAAAATTAAACCTAATAAATGCATCAGGTAACTCATATGTATCAGGCCAATGGACAAAATCAAATGTATATGTATCACTAAGCCAAGCACAATATGGAACATCAAATTATGAAAGCATATCAGGATCGGCACAAACAGTGGCTACAGGGACAACAGCTGATAGCTTGATTACAAAAGCAGGAATAACAACATTAAGAGTAAAAACAGTAGATGGTCCAAATACAGTATATAGTCAAAACTATATAGTAAAAGTAGACAATCAAAACCCAACAGCAGGAACATTAACAATGAAATTAAACAGCACCACAGGAAGTACATATACATCAGGAAATTGGACAAATCAAAATGTATGGATACACAAAAATGATGGATCAGATAACTTAAGCGGACATCAATCAACAACATATAATGTATCAGGAGCAGAAACATTAAATAATCAAACAGCAGATAATACATTACAAACAGAAGGAACATATACATTAACAGTAAAAACATTAGACAAAGTATCAAACAGTAGCACAAGAGGCTATACAGTAAAAATAGATAAAACAGCACCAACAGATGTAGCACCAATTGCAACTGCAACAACTAATAGCATAACAGCAACATTCAAACAAACAGATAGTTTATCAGGAATAAACAATTCAAGCATACAATATGCAATAAAAGATGGAAACAGTTGGTCAGCATGGCAAACATCAAAAACATTTACAGGATTAAAAATAAATCAAACATACACAATAAAAACAAAAGCAACAGATAATGCAGGAAATACACAAGAATCAAAAGAATTATCAATAACAACAACAGAACTAAAAGCAGGAACATTAACACTAACAAAAGAAACAGCAACTGGTTCAGCATATACATCAGGACAATGGTCAAACAAAAATGTGTATGTAAAATTAGTTCAAAGTAGTACAGGAACATCAACATATTCAAGTACATCAAATTCAGCACAACTAGTAAGCGCAGGAACAACAGTAGATACAACAGTAAGCACAAATGGAACAACAACATTAAAAGTAACAACAACAGATGGAAACAATACAACATATAGCCAAGAATATGTAATAAAAGTAGATAAAGAATTACCAACCACAACAAGCCCAACAGTATCAAGCACAACAAATACAATAACAGTAACATGTAATCAAACAGATAGCTTATCAGGAATAAATGCATCAAGCAAAAAATACGCAATCTACAAAAATGGAGCATGGTCAGCATGGCAAACATCAAATAAATTTACAAACTTGAAGCACAATACAGAATACAAAGTAAAAACACAAATAACAGATAATGCAGGAAATATATCAGAATCAGTAGAAGCAACAGCAAAAACAACAACACTAACAGCAGGAACACTCACATTAAGAAAAGAAAGTAGTACTGGTTCAATATATCAATCAGGAACATGGTCAAACAAATCAATATATGTTACATTAACAAAATCAAGTATAGGAACAACAACGTATGAAAGTGTAACAGGATCAGCACAAACAGTAGCAACAGATAGTGCAACAACAATTAGTGCAAATGGAACAACAACATTAAGAGTAAAAACAACAGATGGAATCAACACAGTATACAGTCAAGATTATGTAATAAAAATAGATACAGTAGCACCAACAGCTGGAAAAATGGCATTAAAATTAGACAACAGCAGTGGAGGAGATTATACCGAAAATACATGGACAAATCATAGTGTATATGCAGCATTAACAAACGGAAGTGATACACTAAGCGGTCACAAATCAACAACATACAGCATAACAGGTGGAGCAACAGTATCAAATGCAACAGCAACAACAACATTAAATGACACTAATACATATACAATAAAAGTAACAACAATAGATAATGCAGGAAATAGTGCAACAAGAACACAAATAGTAAAAATAGATAAAGAAGCTCCAACAGCACCAGAAATAATAAATCCAAGTAATGGGGCATGGACAAATGGAAACGTAACAATTACAACAAAATCAACAGATGCACATTCAGGAATAGACAAGATAGAATGGTATGAAAATGGAGCCTGGACAACAAGAGCATTAACAACAACAGATGGAACTGGAGTAATAACTTACACAGTAGATAGAAATGAAACAATAAGATTTAGAGCAGTAGATAAAGCTGGAAATGCTTCATCTGAAAGTACAACAGTAGTAAAAATAGACAAGACAAGCCCATCAGATACAGCACCAACAGTGGTAAGTACAACCAATACAATAACAGTAACAAGCAAACAAACAGATAGTTTGTCAGGAATAAAATCAGGAACAATACAATATGCAATAATGAAAGGCACAACCTGGTCGGCATGGCAAACATCAAATCAGTTTACTGGATTAACACATAACACAGAATATAAAGTAAAAACAAAAGTTACAGACAACGCAGGAAATACAAAAGAATCATTAACAACAACAATATCAACTAAGAAATTACAAGCAGGTTCACTTACATTAACAATAGGAACAAATTCAGGTTCAGCTTATAGTGAAGGAACTTGGACAAAATCAGACGTATATGTCACATTAAATAAAGCATCAACAGGAACAACAACATATGAAAGTTTAGCAGATTCGGCACAGACAGTAGTAGCTGGAACAGCTAGTAATGTAAAAATTAACACAACAGGAACAACAACATTAAAAGTAAAAACAACAGATGGCAGCAACACAGTATATAGTAAAGAATATGTTATAAAAATAGATAAAGTAGTGCCAACAGCAGGAACATTAACAATGAAAAAAGGAAGCAACACAGGTGCTACATACAGTAACAATACATGGACAAATCAGAGCGTATATATAGAAAAAATCAATGGAACAGATAAAGAGAGCGGACATAAATCAACAGTATATAGCATAATAGGAAAAGCAACACTTAATAATCAAACAGGCAGCAATACTTTGACAGATGAAGGAACATATACAGCAAAAGTTACAACAACAGATAATGCTTTAAATAGCTCAACAAGATCATATACAATAAAAATAGATAAAACAGCACCAACGAATACAGCTCCAACAGTTACAGTAACAACAAAGTCTATAACAGTAACAAATAAGCAGACAGATGCTTTATCAGGAATAGCAAGTACACAATATGCATTAAAAACAGGAAGTACTTGGTCAGCATGGCAGACATCAAATGTATTTAATAATTTAATAACAAATAAAACATATAGTGTAAAAACAAAGACAACAGACAATGCTGGAAACTCATCAGAATCAGCAGAACTAAGTGTAACAACAAACAATTTAACAGCAGGAAGCTTAACATTAAAACATACAGATGCAAATGGTGACGCATATACAGTAAATACATGGACAAAAGACAGCATCTATGTAGCATTAACAAAAGGCTCAGCTGGAATAACAACATATGAAAGCATATCTGGTTCAGCACAAACAGTAGCAGCTGGAACCACAGCAGCAACAACAGTAACTACAAATGGAACAACAACACTAAGAGTAAAGACAACAGAGGGAACAAACACAGTATATAGTCAAGAATACATAATAAAGATAGATAAAGAAGCACCAACAAATGCAGCACCAACAGTTAATGCAACCACAAATTCATTAACAGTAACAAATAAGCAAATAGATAATCTATCAGGAATAGCAAGTGTACAATATGCAATCTATAAAGGAAATAGCTGGTCAGCATGGCAAACATCAAACCAATTTACAGGATTAACACATAACACAACATACAAAGTAAAAACAAAAACAACAGATAAAGTAGGAAATGCATCAGAATCAGCAGAAAATACAACAGCTAAAACCTCAAACCTAGTAGCTGGAACATTAACATTAACTCATAACACAGCATCAGGATCAGCATATACATCAAATACATGGACAAAAGACAGTGTATATGTGGCATTAGTTAAAGCATCAACAGGAACAACAACATATGAAAGTATAACAGGTTCAGCACAATCAGTTGGCTCAGGAACAACAGCAGATACAACAGTAACTACAAATGGAACAACAACATTAAGAGTAAAAACAACAGATGGAACAAACACAGTATATAGTAGTAACTATGTAATAAAAGTTGATAAAGCAAAGCCAACAGCAGGAACACTAACAATGAAGTTAGGAAGTAGCACTGGAAACGCATATACAAGCAACAGCTGGACAAATCAAAATGTATGGCTACATAAAAACGATGGTTCAGATACTTTAAGTGGACACAAATCAACAACATATACAGTTTCGGGAGCAAACTTAACAAATCAAACAGCTGATAATACCATAAGTACAGAAGGAAAATACACAGCGACAGTGACAACATACGATAATGTAGACAATAGTAGCACAAATTCATACAATGTAAAAATAGACAAAACAGCTCCAACAACAACAACACCAACAGCAACATCAACAACAAACGGAATTACAGTAACATTCAAACAAACAGATAGTTTATCAGGAATAAATGCATCAACAAAGCAATATGCAATATATAAAAATGGAGCATGGTCAGCATGGCAAACATCAAACGAATTTACAGGGCTAACATACAACACACCATATAAAGTAAAAACAAAAGTAAGCGATAATGCTGGAAACTCGTCAGAATCAACAGAACTAAGCATATCAACTAAAAATCTAACAGCTCCAACATTAAGCTTCAAGTTAGAAAATAACACAGGAAGTGATTACACCGTAGGAAGCTGGGTAGGAAAAAATGTATATGTAACATTAAACAAAGCAGCATCAGGAACGTCAACTTATGAAAGCATATCAGGTTCAGCACAAACAGTAGCAGCAACTACAGCAGCAACAACAATTTCTACATCAGGAACGACAACATTAAGAGCAAAAGTAACAGATGGAACAAACACAATATATAGCAATAATTACGTAGTAAAAGTAGATAAAAATGCACCTACAAATGTAGCACCAACAGCTAGCACCACAACGAATTCAATTAGTGTTGCATCAAAGCAAACAGACAATTTATCAGGATTGAATTCAGCTACATTACAATATGCAATTTACAAAGGAAATAGTTGGTCAGCATGGCAAACATCAAATACATTTAAAGGATTAACGCACAATACGGCTTACAAAGTAAAGACAAAAATAAGCGATAATGTAGGAAATACATCAGAATCAACAGAGCTAAGCATATCAACAAAACAATTAACAGCAGGAGGCTTAACATTAAAACATACAAATTCAAGTGGAGCAGCTTACACAGCAAACACATGGACAAAAGATAATGTTTATGTAACACTAAATAAAGCAGCATCAGGAACATCAACTTATGAAAGTGTATCAGGTTCAGCACAAACAGTGGCAGTAGGAACAACAGCAGACACAACAGTAAATACAAATGGAACAACAACATTAAGAGTAAAGACAACAGATGGAACGAATACAGTATATAGCGGAAATTACATAATAAAGAAAGATGCACAAAATCCAACAGCAGGAACATTAACAATGAAGCTAAATAATAGCTCAGGAGGAGCATACACATCAGGAAATTGGACAAACCAAAGCGTATGGCTACACAAAAATGATGGATCAGATACCCTAAGTGGTCATAAATCAACAACATATACAGTTGCAAGTACAAGTATAACAAATCAAACAGCAGATAACACAATAAGCACAGAAGGGAAGTATACAGCAACAGTAACAACATATGATAATGTATCAAACAGTAGCACAAGAAATTACACAATAAATATTGATAAGACAGCACCAACAACAATAGCACCAGGAGTTAAAACTACAACCAATTCAATTACCGTAAGTAGTAAACAAACAGATGCCTTATCAGGAATAGCAAGCGTACAATATGCACTATATAACGGAAGCAGTTGGTCAAGCTGGCAATCATCAAATACATTTACAGGATTAACAACAAACAAAGTATACAAAGTAAAGACAAAGACAACAGATAAGGCCGGAAACAGTAGTGAATCAATCGAAGCATCAGCTACAACAACCAACATTACAGCAGGAACTCTCACAATGAAGCTAGGAAGTAGCTCAGGAAGCACATACACATCAGGAGCATGGACAAATCAAAATGTATATGTGACATTAAATAAAGCAACAACAGGAACAACAACATATTTAAGTACTGATAGTTCAGCACAAGCAGTAGCAGAGACTGCATCAGCAACAACAATTAATAAAGAAGGAACATCAATATTAAAAGTAAAGACAACAGATGGAACTAATACAGCATATAGTTCAGAATATACAATAAAGATAGACAAGACAGCACCAACAACAGCGGCACCAACAGCGAGCAAGACAACAAAATCAATAACAGTAACATGTAACCAAACTGACGGTCTATCAGGAATAAATGCATCAACAAAACAATATGCAATATACAAAAATGGAGCATGGTCAGCATGGCAAACATCAAATGTATTTAATAATTTAACATCAGGAAAAGAATATCAAGTAAAAACAAAAGTAAGTGATAATGCTGGAAACTCAGCAGAATCAACAGCAACAAAAGTCACAACAACAACACTAACAGCAGGAACATTAAACTTGAAATTAATAAATAGTACTGGTGCAAACTATACAGCAGGAACATGGACAAATCAGAATGTATATGTAACATTAAATAATGGTTCAGC